>ERZ808041.158-NODE-158-length-73385-cov-7.264664_pt1 | contig 73385 bp, 67 predicted proteins | sample MGYA00380192_ERZ808041 | MGnify/ENA primary metagenome ERZ808041 (study PRJEB31490, sample SAMN06133412) | mouse gut metagenome | isolation source: Z1_1 | host: mice | place: China: Chengdu | collected 2015-05 ...
GTTTTCTGCCTATACGTATCTTCTATGCTTTGCGGCCTGCTTGGACATTTCCCAAGCAGGCCGCTTTTCGACAGGCTGAAGGGGCGCTCTCCCAGAGAGCGCCCCTTTTCCATTGCGGGGGTTTTCAAAGCCCCGTTTTCCATGCGGTCACAGGCCGCCCGGACGCCGGCCCAGCAGGCCGCGCACCCGGCGCAGGCGCTGGATGGCGTAGGCAAAGAACCCGGCGTAGGCCTGGCAGTAGTAATTGCGCCCCAGCCGTTCCCCATCGGCCAGCCGGTCCCGGCGGCAGCCGTTGCGGCACAGGGGATACCATGGGCAGCGGCCGCACTCCTTCGGTACCTGCCGGGAGGCCTGGATAAAGCCCAGCTCCTCCCTGGCCCGGTCCAACTCCGCCCAGCTGTTCTCCAGGATGTTTCCCAGCCGGAACTGGTCCAGCCCGTAGAAGTCGCAGGGATAGACGCCTCCATCCGCCTCCACCAGGTATTGGAGCCCGCAGCACCCTCCCATGGAGCACTGCTCCGGGGGGTGCCCGTCCAGCATCCACACCAGATTGTCAAAGTAGCGGATGGACCAATACCGCCCCTGCTCCAGCTCCCGGTACCACAAGTCAAACAGCGTCTTCAAAAAGCTCTCGTACTGGGCCGGGGTCAGCGAGTACCCCTGCCCGCCCCGGGCCTCCTCCAGGGGGTCCAGGCACGGGATATACTGCTGGTACCGAAAGCCGCCCCTGCACAGGGCCGCAAAGACGCTGCGGACATGCTTGGCCAGATAGCCGGTGACCACCGTGAGCACATTGTACTCCACCCCGGTCCGCTCCAGCAGCCGGGCCGCCCGCATCACCCGCTCGTAGGTGCCCTTTCCCGCCCCGTCGCGGCGGAAGCGGTCATGGCACTCCCGGGTACCGTCCAGGGACAGGCCCACCAGAAAGCGGTTCTCCCGAAAAAAGCGGCACCACGCCTCATCCAGCAGCATCCCGTTGGTCTGGATGGCGTATTGGACCTCCAGCCGGCTGGGGACCGTCTCCCGGGCGCAGGCGACGAAATCTTGGTAGAATTTCAGCCCCGCCAGGGTGGGCTCGCCCCCCTGGAAAAGAAAGGCAATGGAGCCCTCCGCCGCCCCCGCCGCCTTTTCAATAAGGGCGCGGCTCACCGCCTCCTGCATCATGCCGTAGCTGGGCACGGCGCGTATGCTGGCCTCATCGGCATAAAAGCAGTAGGAGCAGCGCAGGTTGCAGGCGCTGGAGGCCGGTTTCAGCAAGATATTCAGGGGCGGCACAGCCATTCCCTCCTTCCGTCACGGCTGATCCATAATGACGGGCCGTGTCCCCTCCGCCCGCTGGATCCATTCCAGCAGCCGCGCGCGCAGCCGCTCCTTCACCTGAGCGTAGGCCGGGTCGCCCGCCACGTTGTTCAGCTGACAGGGGTCCCGCCTCATATCGTACAGGAAGTCGTCGGCGTACGCCTCCGCCGCCGGCTGGGCGAAGCCGTTGACGCCGGGGGCGTAGACGGAGTACAGGTAGTCCGCCGTGCGCAGGCACCGCCCCACCCGGCTCTCCGAGATCTGGGCGAAGGCCTCGTTCAATCTATCGGGATCCTTCCGCTCCACCACATCGAGAAGGTTTTCCCCGATCATGGCATCCCCCACGTCCACCCCGGCCAGAGCCAGGATGGTCTTGGGCAGGCTGGCGGTGCTCACCACGTCCTCCACCGCCGCGCCCCCCCGGAAGGGCCCGCCCGCAATCACCAGAGGCACGTGGAGGGCCGCATCGTGGCAGGTGCGCTTGTAGTCGTCGCCGCCGTTCAGGTGGCTGTCCCGGTTGCGGGTCTTGAAGTGGGAACCGTGGTCGGAGGAAAAGATAATGACCGTGTTTTCATACAGCCCCTCCTCTTTCAGCCGGTCCACCAGCCGGCCCAGATTCTCGTCCAGGCTGGCGCACTGGCCCAGGTAGTCCGGGTACTCCGACCCGGCGTCGCCCCCCAGGGCCGCCAGGTCCCCCGGCAGGACAAAGTCCTGGAACCGCTCCCTGGAGCCCCGGGGGCCCTCGTAGTGCCCGCGGTCGTTCTGGTGGTGGGGCTCGATGTGGGAGATGGTCATGAAGAAGGGCTTCTTCCTGTCATAGCCGTCGAAGAATTCCAGGGCCAGATCGGTGATACAGTCCGCCCGGTAGCCGGTAAAGTCCACCCGGTTGTTGTTCTCGTCGAACACAAAGCCGTCGTACCCGTGGGAGGTGAACTCCAGCACGTCCGCCGCCCGCCAGTAGCCGGTGTAGCCTCCCCGCAGCGCCCGGGGGACGGCGGTGACGGTGTGGTCCACCCTGGGGGACTGCTCCGGCTCGCCGTCGCTGGCCAGGTGCCATTTGCCGATGTAGGCGGTCTCATAGCCCGCCTCCTCCATGTAACCGCCCAGGGTCCTGACCTCCGCCGGGAGCATGATCCCGTTGCGGAAGCAGCCCGTCCGCGTGGGCCACTGCCCGGTCTGAAACAGGGCGCGGCAGGGGCCGCACACCGGCTGGGGAGAGAAGGCGTTGTCAAACTTGACCCCCTCCCGGGCCAGCCGGTCCAGATTGGGGGTGACGTCCAGGGGCTGGCCGAAACAGCCGCAGGTGTCCCACCGCTGCTGATCGGTAAAATAGAATATGATGTTTTTGGGCATGGATTGCCCTCCTTCCCGGCGGCCTGGGCCGCGCCTGTGATTTTCTTTCATAGGCATTACTGTAACACAGAACGCGGCGCACCGCAACAGCTTTAAAAGATCGTCGCGCGCAGGCCTGCCTGGCCCGCGAAAAAGGGAACTGCAAAAAAGGATGGTCAAAACTCAAATCACGTCCTTGCTTTTTCGGTGTGATCCTTTAAAATGAGAAAAAATGACCATATGCCAGCCGCCCCGCTCGGGCGGAGGCGGAGTAATCCTTGAAGGAGGCGATCAGGATGACACACATTGCGCTGGTAGAGGACGATCCCGGGTGCCAAAAGCAGATTCTCGATTTTCTGGACCGCTACTCCCAGGAGTCGGGCGAGCCCTTCAAGGTGTGTGTCCACGAGGACGGAGACAGTCTCATCCACAGCTACCGCGCCCAGTATGACATGCTCCTGATGGACATTCAGATGAAGTTTGTGGACGGCATGACCGCCGCCCGGGAGATCCGGGCCCAGGACGACCAGGTGCTCATCATCTTCATCACCAACTTGGCCGCCTATGCCATCAAGGGCTACGAGGTGGACGCCTTGGACTATGTGCTGAAGCCCGTGTCCTACTCCGCCTTTGCCAAGAGCATGGGCCGGGCCCTGGCGCTGGCCCTCTGCCTGGGCTGCCTGGCGGCGTTCAAATACACCGGCTTTTTCGCCTGCCTGGCGGGGCTGGACCTGTCCCTGCAAATCGTCCTGCCGGTGGGCGTTTCCTTCTACGCCTTTCAGACCCTGTCCTACGTCATCGACGTGTACCACGGAAAGAGGGAGGAGGCGCATTTCGGATACTACGCCCTGTTTGTCTCCTTCTTCCCCCAGCTGGTGGCGGGACCCATCGAGCGGCCTGAACACCTGCTTCCCCAGCTCAGGGCGGAGCGGGAATTCAGTGCGCAGGGCCTGTCCGCCGGAGGCTGGCTGCTGCTGGAGGGCTATTTCAAGAAGATCGTCATCGCCGACAGCCTGGCCCCCTTTGTGGACCGGGTGTACGCCGCCCCCGGCCAGGCGTTGGGGCCGGAGATCGCCCTGGCCACGGCGCTGTTCGGCCTGCAGATCTACTGCGATTTCTCCGGCTACTCGGACATCGCCCGGGGCGCGGCCAGGCTGCTGGGGGTGGAGCTGACGGAGAACTTCCGCCGCCCCTACGGTGCGCCCACCGTCCGGGAATTCTGGCGGCGGTGGCATATCAGCCTCACCAGCTGGTTCACCGACTACGTATACATCCCCCTGGGCGGGAACCGCCGGGGCCTTCCCCGCCTTCGCGGGGCAGAAGCTCCGCTATTTTGTCCAGGGCCAGCCGCCCCAGCCCCAGGGGGTGTACCGCCGGGACGCCTTCAACGAGAGGGGAGACCTGTCCTCTCCGCTGTGCGCTCAAAACGTGATGCCCGGGGAGGTCGACGCCACAACCCCCGTCCGTTTTGACGCGGACATGGTGGCGGAGGAGTTCGCCCGGCGGGTCCAGGACTACGCCCGGGCGGCGGAGGCGGCGGGGGCCGTCCTCTGGTACGCCCCCTGTCCCATGAATGGCGCGGCAGTGGAGGGGGCGGAGGACATGGACGGGTTTTATGCCGCCCTGCAAGAAAAATTGGGGATCCCCCTCATCGGAGATCCCCAGGATTTCATCCTGGACGCCGGGTGGTTCTACGACACCAACTTCCACCCCAACGCCGCCGGCAAGACGGTGTACACCCGAGCGCTGATCCGGGCGGTTAAAGCCATGCTGGGCGACAGCTCGCCCACAGATATCCCCCTGCCGGAGATGCCGGAGCCGGCAGAGGCGGCGGCCTGGGCCGGGGACAACAGCGACGGGGCCTGCTTCACCTATGCGGAGCGGGACGGGGTCCTCACGATCACCGGGCTCACCGGGGAGGGAATGGAGCGGACCGCCCTCACTGTGCCCGCCGCCTGGGCGGGGGAGCCGGTGTCCGCCATCGCCTCCGGCGCGTTCAGCGGGGCAGGGGACCTGCGAAAAATCACCATCCAGCCCAGCGTCCGCGCCATTTCAGACGGGGCCTTCCGCGGCTGCACCGCCCTGGAGCAGATTATCATGCGGTCGGCCCAGCCCTCCTCCTGCCGGGTGGGGCAGGGGCTGCTGGACGGTGCCCGCGCAAAAATATACGTGCCCGAACAGGCCCTGTCCGCCTACCGCACCGACTACTTCTGGTCGGTGTACGGCGCGGACATACGCCCCATGGACTGACCGCCGCCGGAGGGCGGCTCCCTCACCTCAGCGGGCCTGCAGGGCGGTGTTTTCCCGGGCCCTGTACTCCTTGGGAGAGCAGCCGTACCGCAGCCGGAAGCGGCGGTAAAAATAGCTGCTGTTGTCATAGCCGATGCAGGCCAGCACCTTCTCCACCGGGAGGGGGGTGTGGGCCAGCAGATAGGCCGCCTGCTGGAGCTTGCGCCGCTGGAGCAGCTCCTTGAAATTGGAGCCCGTGTACTTTTTCAGCAGGCGGCTCACGCAGTACTCCGGCTGGCGGAGCTCCCGGGCGATCTCAGCCAGGCTGCCGTCGGAATAGCGGTCCTCAATGTATTTCAGCGCCGCAAACACCAGGCTTTGGTCGCTGTGGCCAGAGCCGCCGCGTCCGATCACCGAGGCGTACATGGACAGTTCCATAAACAGCAGACCCATGCTGGTCTCGATGATGGTGTTGGTGCCGGAGTGCCGGTCCAAGAGGGTCCAGATCATGCTCTCCAGCAGGTTTTCCACCGGGACCAGGCCCTCCGCCCGGATGTGGAGCCAGCCCGAGCCGTCCACCGCCCCGGACAGGGTGGCCAACAGGAAATCCCGCAGCACGTTTTCCCGCTCGATCATGGAGACGGGGCGGGAGAAAAATTGGGGCAGGATGATAAAGTTCACCGCCAGATCCTCCGCCTCGGTGGGCAGGATCTCGTGGGAGACGTTCTGGTTGAGAAACAGCAGGTCCCCCGCCTCCAGGGTGACGGCGTTCCGCCGCCCGCCGCGGTCCACGATGTGGGCGGCGCGCCCGGCGCACTGGTATACCATCTCCACATAGTTATGCCGGTGCTGGGGGAAATGGGCAAAGCGGGTGTGGGGGCGAATCTCAATGAGCCGCCCCTTTTCCAGCAGCTTTTGGCTGTCCACCACAAATTCCCGCCGGGAGGTGTACAGCTCCTGGCGGATGCTGCCCCGCCCGTCCAGGATGGCCTGCTCCTCCGGGGTGATCTTCTGGAGGTATTCCAGCAGCTCCCGCCGCATAGCGCCGCCCCCTCCTCAATATGATGATCTGATTATACCACAGCAACGGTGCGGATTGCAAATAAAGTCCGTAATTTTTCCTGGAAGGACCTTTTCTTTTCCCTGGAAATCAAATATACTGAACAGAGATAACGATCAGGAGGGGATGCTCATGCGCGAACGCTTTTTGGCGGTGGACATCGGCGCGTCCTCCGGCCGCCACATCGTGGGCTGGCGGGAGGACGGCAGAGTCAGAACGGAGGAGGTCTACCGTTTCCCCAACGGGGTGCGGGAGGCGGACGGCCGCCTCACCTGGGACCTGGACGCCCTGCTGGGCCATGTGAAAGCGGGAATCGACCGGGCGCTGGACCAGTTCGGGTCCCTGGCCGGCTTTTCCATCGACACCTGGGGGTGCGACTACGTGCTGCTCCGGGGCGGGGAGGAGGTTCGGCCCTGCTACGCCTACCGGGACGGCAGGACTCAGGCGGTGATTCCCGCCGTCCACGAAAAGGTCTCGTTCGAGAAGCTGTACCGGCGCACCGGCTGTCAGTTCCAGCCCTTCAACACCGTCTATCAGCTCTGTGCCGACAAGCTGGCCGGGCGGCTGGAGGGCGTCATGGATTTCCTCATGGTTCCTGAGTACCTGCTGTGGAAGCTCACCGGGGTAAAGGCCAGGGAGTACACCAACGCCACCACCACCGGGCTGGTGAACGCCCGGACCGGGGAATTTGATTTGGAGCTGGTGGAACAGCTGGGCCTGCCCGCCCGGCTGTTCCCCAGGCTCCAGAGGCCGGGAACCCCTGTGGGCGAGTACCGGGGCGTCAGGTCGGTGCTGTGCGCCACCCACGACACCGCCTCCGCCGTGGAGGGCATCCTCGCCGTCGCGGACGCCGCTGTCTCCCCGGCCCGCGGCGCGGGCCGGCTCGGCCGCTCTGTCGCTCCGGCTCTCCCCACAAGATCGTTCGATCTTGCGGGGGCCCCCCAGCTCTACATCTCCTCCGGCACCTGGTCCCTGCTGGGGGTCAAGACCCCTGAGCCCCTCACCGGCGAACGCAGCATGGCCGCCAACTGGTCCAACGAGGGGGGCGTGGGCTACAACCGCTACCAGAAGAACATCATGGGCATGTGGATAGTCAACCGCCTCCGGGAGGAGCTGTGCCCGGACAAACCCTTCCCGGAGATTGTGGCCGAGGCGGAGGGGAGCGCCTTTGACGCAGCTGTGGACGCCAACGCTCCCTGCTTCCTGGCCCCGGACAGCATGAGGGCCGCCTTTGACGGCGTGCTGTCCGTCAAGCCGGAAAGCGTGGGGGACTATTTCCGCTGTGCCTACCGCTCCCTGGCCCTGAGCTACCGGGACGCCGTCCGGGAGCTGGAGGAACATACGGGCCGAACCTATGAAAGACTGTATATCGTGGGCGGCGGGGCAAAAAATGGGTTCCTCAATAAGCTGACGGAAGAAGCCACAGGAAAAAAGGTGGTGGCCCTGCCCATCGAGGCCACCGCTTTGGGAAATCTGAAAATTCAAATGGAGGGGATTATCTCATGTTAGTGGAAACCAAGGCCCGGGTGGGTGTGTTCGCCATCGCTTTAGGGGCCTATCTGCCCCAGTTTCCGTCCCTGGTCCCGGAGTTCGAGGGCCAGTACGCCGATTTCAAAAAAACGCTTCCCCACACCGTGGAGCTGGTGGACGGCGGCATTGTCACCACCAAGGAGCTGGCCCAGGCGGCGGGGGACAGGTTCCGGGCCGCCGACGTGGACCTGGTCATCCTCCAGCTGCTGACCTACGCCACCTCCTACAATATGCTCCCCGCCGTCCGGGACCTGGACGTGCCCGTGGTGCTGGTGAACCTCCAAAAAAAGCGGGCCCCGGACTACGCCAACACCGACACCGCCACCTGGCTGGGCCAGCTGTACGCCTGCGGGGCGGTGGGCGAGATGGTGGCCGACCTGGAGCGGGCGGGGAAGCGCCACGCCGTCATCACCGGCGTGGTGGAGGGGGGCGACCCCCAGGTCCAGGCGGAGATCGAGGACTGGTGCCGTGCCGCCCAGGTCCGCCGCCGCTTCCGGGACACCAACCTGGCCCAAATCGGGCGGCCCTACCCCGGCATGATGGACTTGTACATCGACGAGACCAACCTGTACCACCGAATGTGGCTGTACACTAAGCAGTTCGACTGGGAGAAGATGTGGGCCATCGCCGACGGCATCACCGACGAGGAGGCCATCCGGGCCAAGGCCCAGGACATTCTGGACACCTTCGACATTGAGGGCGGCGGCGCCGTGGAAAAGGTCTGGGACATGGCCAAGTACGTAGCGGCCTTTGAGCGGTGGGTGAAGGAGGAGCGCATCGCCTTCATCGCCTCCCACTACGACGGCTTCGCCCAGGGCAGGGCCGGCGTGCTGGACAGTATGCTCATACCCGCCTTCTCCATGCTCATCAAACAGGGGGTGGCCTGCGCGGTGGAGGGCGACATCAAGGTGGCCATGGCCATGTCCATCCTCAAGACCATCTCCGGCATGGGCCAGCTGTCCGAGATGTACTCCATTGACTTCGATGAGGATATCTGCATCATCGGCCACAGCGGCTCCGGCGACGCGGACATCTCCGCCAAAAAGCCCACCATGAAGATCGTCCCCGTGTTCCACGGCAAGACCGGCGGCGGCTACCTCACCCAGTTCTATCCCCACCTGGGCCCCGTCACCTATCTGGGCATCACCCAGGACCGGGACGGCCATTTCAAGTTTGTGGCGGCGGAGGGGGTCAACGAGGAGGGCCCCATCTTCACCTTCGGCGACACCAACATGCGCACCCGGTTCACCTGCGGGGCCAGGGCGTTCTGCGACAAGTGGAGCGAGGCCGGGCCCACCCACCACATGGCGGCGGCCTGCGGGCGGCACATCGATACCATTTTGAAGGTGGCAAAAATCTTCAACGTACCCGTGGACATCGTCACAAGGTAAACATAAAGTGAATCCGTATTCTTTCCCTGCCGGGATAAGAACACGCAGATAAAACAGGAGGAATTTGCTATGAAAGACATCATGAACGCCCCCTTCCTGGTGGAGATGGTCCGCACCACCACCAATATGTACAACCACGGCTGGGACGAGCGCAACGGCGGCAACATCAGCTGGCTGCTGGACGAGGACCAGGTGGCGGAATATCTGGATGTGAACGCCGTGATCCGGGATATCCCCACCGGCTTCGAGGCCCCCGCCCTGGACGGGAAGTATTTCATCGTCACCGGCACCGGCAAGTATTTCAAGAACGTCCAGTACGACCCCGCCTGCAACCTGGGGGTCATCCGCATCACCGACGGCGGCAAAAACGCCCAGCTGCTCTGGGGCTTCACCGACGGCGGCAAGTTCACCTCCGAGTTCCCCGCCCACATGATGAGCCACGCCGCCCGGCTGTCCGTGGACCCGGCCAACCGCATCGTCATGCACTGTCACCCGGCCAACCTGCTGGCCATGACCTACGTCCACGACTTGGACAGCCGGGCCTTCACCCGGACCCTGTGGCAGATGTGCACCGAGTGCATCGTGGTGTTCCCCGAGGGTGTGAACGTGCTGCCCTGGATGCTGTGCGGCACCAACGAGATCGGCGAGGCCACCGCCGAGGAGATGAAGACCGCCCGTCTGGTGGTGTGGTCCCAGCATGGCATCTACGGGGCGGGCAAGGATCTGGACGAGACCTTCGGCCTCATTGAGACGGCGGAGAAAGCGGCGGAAATCTACATGAAAATCGCCCACCTGCCCCTGGTGAACACCATCACCGACGAGCAGCTCCACCTGATGGAGGAGCGGTTCAGCGTCAAAGCCCGGGAGGGCTGGCTGGACTGAACGGGGCCGGCCATGAATGCAGGGAGGCGGGGCGGCTTTTCCCCGGGGACCCGCCTCAGAATGATTTGATGGACTGAGGAGGAAATACGGTGATCTATCAGCTGAACTCCAGCAATTACCACCAGTTCTCCACCTTCGAAGTGAACAAACTGCCGGGGCGAAGCTACTTCATCCCTTACCCCAGCCGGGCGGAGGCGGACGCGGTCTCCCCAAAAGAAAAGCGCTGCCGCTCCCCCAAGGTGGTCTGCCTCAACGGCCAGTGGGAGTTCAAGTTCTACCCCCGGCCCGCTGAGCTGCCCGCCGCCCTGGACACGGACGCGGTCAGCTTTGACAAGATCGACGTCCCAGCCTGCTGGCAGTTCCGGGGCTACGACAGGCCCTTCTATGTGAACATCCGCTATCAGTTCCCCTACAGGCCGCCCCGCGTCCCCACCACGGAGCGGGTGGGCCGGGTGTTCTCCTGGCTCGGTGCAGACCAGGGAGTCGGCCCACGCTGGCGGGATCCCGGCCAGCAGTATAACTTCGTGGGGGTGTACCGCCGCTTTCTGCGCATCGACGACCCCTCCAAGCGCTATGTGATCGACTTCATGGGGGTGGCCAGCTGCATGGACCTGTACCTGAACGGGGCTTTTGTGGGCTACTCCGAGGGATCCCACAACACCGCCGGGTTCGACCTGTCCCAAAAGCTCCACGCCGGGGAAAATGAGCTGGTCGTCGTGGTCCGCCGCTGGTGCACCGGCACTTATCTAGAGGGCCAGGACATGTTCCGCAATAACGGCATTTTCCGGGACGTGCTGCTGCGGGTGGACGAACCCACCGATCTGTGGGATGTGGATGCCAGGACCCAAAAGACCGGGGACGCCTACTCCCTGACGCTGAAGGCTGAAACCCTGTCCGACACCAGCGTCACCTTCACCCTGGAGGGCCACGGGATCTCCCGGACCGCCACCGTCCCCACCAAGGGTAAGGCCGCCGAGGTCGCCTTCACCGATTTGAGCGTAACCGAGTGGAACGCCGAGGCCCCCGTCCTTTACAACATCTATTTTGAGACGCCCTCCGGCTGCGTCAAGGAGAAGATCGGCTTCCGCACGGTGGAGATTAAGGGCGGTGTGTTTCTCATCAACGGCCAAAAGGTCAAGTTTAAGGGTGTGAACCATCACGACACCAGCCCCGTCAACGGCTATACCATGACGCCGGACGAGATCGAGCGGGACGTGCTCCTCTGCAAGCAGTTCAACATCGACACCGTCCGCACCTCCCACTATCCCCCCGACCCCCTGCTGCTGGAACTGGCCGACGAGCTGGGCCTGTACATTGTGGATGAGAACGACTTGGAGACTCACGGTACTTTTGCCCACCAGCTCCCGCCCACCTACAACTCCATCAGCCACAACCCCAAGTGGGAAAAGCGCTGCCTGGACCGGGTGTCCCGGCTGTACCAGCGGGACAAGCTCCACGGCAGCACCGCCATTTTCATGTGGAGCCTGGGCAACGAAGCGGGGGGATATCGCAACACCGACGCCATGTACCGCTACCTCAAGGCCCGGTCCGATCTGCCCGTCCACTACGAGAGCGCCATCCACTGCAAGCGGCAGGCCTACGACGTGGGCAGCGAGATGTACCCCAGCGTGAAGATGGTCCGCGGCGTGGGGGAGAAGCGCCGCAAACAGGCGCGGCTCAACGACCGGCCCTACTTCCTGTGTGAGTACGCCCACGCCATGGGGGTGGGACCGGGCAACATCGAGGCCTACTGGCAGGAAATCTACAAGTACGACAGCCTCATGGGCGGCTGCGTGTGGGAGATGGCAGACCACGCGGTGCTCCAGCCGGACGGCCGCTGCACCTACGGCGGCGACCACGGCGAATGGGAGCACGATGGAAACTTCTGTGTGGACGGCCTTTTCTACCCTGATCGGACCCCCTCCACCGGGGCCAGGATCATGCGGTTCATCTACCGGCCCATCCGGGTGTGTCACATCGCGGACGATGTGTTTGAAGTGTTCAACACCACCGGGTTTTCCGGCGGGAGCCGGTACCGGCTGGACTTCCAGTGGAACGACGGGAGCTCCGCCACTGTGGAGCCCAAGGCCCCGCCCCTGTCCAAGGAGATGGTCAGGGTGCCTCGGGGCAGCCCCGTGGACGGCATGCAGGCCGTCACCATCCTGACCACCGACCTCAAAACAGGCCGGGTGGTCTCCGAGGAACAGCTCATTCTGGCCCGGAGGGTGCCGGGACCGCCCGCCACCCGGGCAATGCCCCAGGGATACTCGGTACGGGGGGGCAGACTGGTGTGCCGGCGGGGCGGCAGAATCCTTGTGGCGGGCGCGGAGCAGGGGACCCTGCTGTACCGCGCCGGGACGGACAACGACACCGACCCGCTGTTCCGCAAAACCATGGAGCCCTATCAGGCCCAGACCGAGGAGCTGGTGTCCGCAGAGCAGACCGCCAATGGCTGGAAGGTGGTCACAAAGGTGTCCAACAAAAAGCAGACGTTCACCGTCACCCACACCTATGAGGGGGTGGAGGGCGGCGTGCTGGTCACCAGCGTGCTGCACCGCGTCTCCGGCGGCGGCGTCGTGCCCCGGTTCGGCAAGTGCTTCCGGCTGGACGAGGTCTTTGACCAGGTCCGCTATGTGGGCCGCTGCGGCGAGTCCTATTGCGACATGAAGGACCAGTTCCCCATCCGGGACGTAACCTGCGCCGTGTCCGATATGACCGAGCCCAACATACGCCCCCAGGAGAGCGGGAACCGCATGGACTGCACGGCGGCCGCCCTGTCCGACGGCGCCGCCGCAGTGACCTTCCAGGCCGTGGACCAGCCCTTTGAGTTGGGCGTCAAGCCCTACACGGACAAGGCCCTCTGCGCCATGCGCCACCGGGAGGACGAGGTGCGCACCGGCACCTATGTCACCATCCAGGCGTTTCAGCAGGGAATCGGCACCGGGGCCTGCGGACCAGGCGTCATGCCCCAGTTCCGATACAGCGCCAAGCGGGATTACACCTTAAAGTTCCTCATCCGGGTAGAGGAGGGGTAGCGCCCGGCTCCGCGCCTACGCTGCCACCGAAAAGCTGCCGGCCCATCTTTCTGCGGCCCTGTCCAATCGGACGGGGCCGCGGGCCGTCTTTTTTTGGAAAAAAAGGGTATTGCCATTCCCGGCGGCCCGAATTATAATGGTACAAAACAGCTCAAAGGAGGCTGCCGCCCCATGACAAGCGAAGCCCTGCAAAAGGCCCGGGACTTTGAGGCCCAGTATGGCCCCCACATCCCCGACAGCGAGCGCCCCGCCTTTCACGCCACCCCCACCATCGGTTGGATGAACGACCCCAACGGGTTTTCCTTCTACCGGGGCGAATGCCATCTGTTCTACCAGTACCACCCCTATTCCAACGAGTGGGGGCCCATGCACTGGGGGCATTTGAAGACAAAGGATTTCGTCCGCTGGGAGCGCCTGCCCTGCGCCCTGGCCCCGGACCAGCCCTGCGATATCTCCGGCTGCTTCTCCGGCGGGGCGGTGGAGCTGCCCGACGGGCGGCAGCTGCTGATGTACACCGGCGTCCGGCGGGTCCACAGCGAGGAGGGCTTCCTCCAGGAGATCCAGACCCAGTGCGTGGCCGTTGGGGATGGGGTGGACTACGAGAAGTATGCGGGCAACCCGGTGCTGGACGGCAAGGACCTGCCGGCGGGGGGCAGCATCGTGGACTTCCGGGACCCCAAGGTCTGGCGGGAGGGCGGCGCGTTTTATGCCGCCATCGCCAACCGCACCGAGGATGACAGCGGCGCGGTCCTGCTCTTTCGGAGCCCGGACTGCCTGCACTGGGAGCTGGTCCACACCCTGGACCGCTGCCACAACCAGTACGGGCGGATGTGGGAGTGCCCCGACTTCTTCCCCCTGGACGGGAAGCAGATTATTATCACCAGCCCCCAGGATATGACCCCCATCGGGCTGGAGTTCCACGCGGGCAACGGCACCCTCTGCCTGATGGGCCGCTATGACCCGGCGGACGGATTTGTCCGGGAGCGGGCCCAGGCCATCGACTACGGGCTGGACTTCTACGCCCCCCAGACCCTGGAGGCCCCGGATGGGCGGCGCATTATGGTCGCCTGGATGCAGAACTGGGACACCGTAGGGGGCAGGCCCTTCCACTGCCGCTGGTTCGGCCAGATGACCCTGCCTCGGGAGCTTTCCGTTGAAAATGGGCGGCTGTACCAGCGGCCCGTGCGGGAGCTGGAGGCGTACCGGCGCGGCCTGGTGGCCCACCATCATATCTTGGTCAGCGGAGAGACCAACCTGCCCGGCGTTCAGGGGCGGATGCTGGATATGACCGTCACCATCAGCCCCATGGGCGAGGGGTCCTATCGCTGGTTCCGGCTCCACCTGGCCAAGGACGGCCAGCACGACACCATCATCCGCTATAAACCCGGCGAGAGCACCCTGAAGCTCGACCGCACCCGCAGCGGCCTGCCCCGGGATATTGTCCACACCCGCAGCTTTTTGGTGCGGCCCCAGGGAGGGAAGCTCAGGCTCCGGGTGATTCTGGACCGCTTCAGCGTGGAGGTGTTCGTCAACGACGGGGAGCAGGCGGCCAGCGCCGTGATCTACACCCGCCAGGAGGCGGACGCCATCACCTTCGAGGCGGACGGCCAGGTCCTGGTGGACGTGGAAAAGTACGACCTGGCCTTCGACGGCGGCAGGGAGGACTGAGCCGCCGCACGGCCCCGTCTGTCCCCCATACGCCTGTGAAAACGCCCCAGCCAGACAAAGGCACCGGCTGGGGCGTTTTGTCCTTCCCATCGCCGCCATCGGGCCAAACGGCGGCCTTGGCCAGATTCGGGCTTCTTCAGCAGGACGGCAAATATTCTGTCTTCCCCCTCTTGACAAACGCCGAACACAGGCGTATAATGCTACAAGTGTTCAAAGACAGCGAGTGGCTTAGGCCGTAAATCTCGCCGAGAATGCAGCCGATACGTTTCGTTTGCGCTGTTTTCGTGTGGACACGAAGGCGGCGTTTTTTTTGCGAAGCGCGAGCGTAGACACGCCGTCTCGGATGGACCGAAGCGAGGGCGGGCGATGGGGGCAGGCCCCAGCGACCAGCCTAAGTCGGAGGGAAGCCGAGATGAAAGCATGTCCAACGCGAGCGTGACAATTAAAACACCTGCCGCAACAAATTACCCGGAGGTGAATTCAAACAATGCCTAACGCAAAGGTTCTCAGTGAGAAGCAGGCCGTCGTGGCCGCCCTGGTGGACGACCTGAAGGCCGCCAGCTCCGGCGTCCTGGTGGACTACAAGGGCATCACCGTGTCCGAGGACACTGCCCTGCGCCATGAGCTGCGTGAGAATGGCGTGGAGTACGCCGTGGTGAAGAACACCCTGCTCCGCCGCGCCCTGGACGACGTGGACCTGGGTGAGCTGGACGGGGTGCTCAACGGCACAACTTCCATGGCCATCTCCAAGGAAGACCCCATCGCCCCCATGCGCATCGTCAACAAGTACGCCAAGCAGATGGGCGACCGCTTCAACATCAAGGCCGGCTTTATGGACGGCAAGGTCCTCCCCCTGGACGACGTGTACGCCCTGGCCGAGCTGCCCTCCAAGGACGCCCTGCTGGGTCAGGTCCTGGGCATGATGCTGGCCCCCATCACCAGCCTGGCCATCGTCATCAAGGCCATCGCCGAGAAGGACGGCCAGCCCGCCGAGGCCCCCGCAGAGGAGGCCCCCGCCGCCGAATAACGGCAGCTGTCCCAGCTGGGATGCCACAGATTAACATTTGAAAATTAGGAGGAATATCATCATGGCTAGCGAGAAGATCACTGCTCTGATTGAAGAAGTCAAGAATCTTACCGTTCTGGAGCTGAACGACCTGGTCAAGGCTCTGGAGGAGGAGTTCGGCGTTTCCGCCGCCGCTATGGCCGCTCCCGCCGCCGGCGCCGCCGCTCCCGCCGCCGAGGAGAAGACCGAGTTCGACGTGGTGCTGACCGGCTTCGACGCCGCCGCCAAGATCAAGGTCATCAAGGTAGTCCGCGAGATCACCGGCCTGGGCCTGGCCGAGGCCAAGGCCGCCGTCGAGGGCACTCCCAAGACCCTGAAGGAGGCCATTGGCAAGGACGAGGCCGAGGAGCTGAAGAAGAAGATCGAGGAGGCCGGCGGCAAGGTGGAGCTGAAGTAAGCTTCCTTTACGTTGTCCCCGCCCTACTTCAAGCCGTCTCGATCCCGCCCCTGTCCGGGCGGCGTTGAGAACTGGTTCTATGTAAAAAAGAGCCCGGAGCAGTTCAGTGGGAGCTGCCCCGGGCTTTTTTCGTCATCGGAATCTCTGAGCAAACGCGCCCGCGACATGGATTCAGCGGTTCCTTTTTTCGTGCGTCCCAGCTTTTTTATCCAAAAACGCAACGAACCGCCTCCTTTAAGGGTATTATAAACGACAGGCAGAAAACGCGCCGCGGCCGAGGCGCGCAGGAAAGAAGGCGATGGCCTTGACACAGGAGCAGCGCACCCAGGTGGTGGAGCGCTGGGGCGACATGGTGTACCGTCTGGCCCTGGCCCGCACCGGCAGCGTCCCCGACGCGGAGGACGTGTTTCAGGAGGTCTTTTTGCGCTATTTCCGCCATGAGGAGCGGTTTCACAGCGATGAATACCGAAAGGCCTGGCTCTTGCGCTGCACCATCAACCGCTGCAAGAGCCTGCTGGCCTCCCCGTGGCGCAAACGCACCGTACCTCTGGAGACCGCCGAGGAGGTGGGTGTGGAGGACGACTACCGCGAGGTGTACAGCGCGGTGCTCTCCCTGCCCGAAAAGTACCGGGCGGTCATCCATCTGCACTACTTCGAGGGCCTGTCGGTGGCCGAGATGGCCGCCGCCCTGAACTCTACGGAGGGCACCGTCAAATCCCAGCTCAGCCGGGGCCGGGCCCTCCTGCGGGATATGCTGAAGGAGGTAGAGCTTTGAAACGTTATCGACAGGCGAACGAGAACATACACGCCTCTGAGGAATTAAAGGAAAAGGCCGCCCGGCCCGCTCCAAAACGCACCTACGCCCGCTGGACGGGAGCGGTGGCGGCGGTGCTGGCCGTGGTTTTGATTGGAGGAATCGCCATGTGGCCTGGAAAGGCCCAACCCAGCGTAGACAATCCGAACGGCCCCGCCCCGTTCTCCTTGGAGGGCGGCAGCCGGATGGCGGGTCGGTCCACCGCCCAAGCCACGGCCCTGGCGGTGGCAAAGTACCCGGAGATGCACCCCTATCCCAGGGACGACGACTTCTTTTCCGGGGAGGATGCAGAAAAGGCCAGTAAAGCCTATAGCGATGCCTATGACGCATGGTGGAAAGACCGGGACGCCCTGCGGTCCGGCACGGACTACACCGGGCTGATGGACGATTTTATCTCCCGCTCCACCGCCCAGTTCCTGGCCGGGGCGGGGGAGGACAACCGGGTTTACTCTCCGCTGAACGTCTACATGGCCCTGTCCATGCTGGCGGAGACCACCGAAGACAACACCCGGGCCCAGATTTTGGACCTCTTGCAGGCGGACGACCTGGAAACCCTGCGGGAGCGGGCCAACGCCCTGTGGCGGGACAACTACCGGGACGACGGCACGGTGACCTCCATTCTGGGCAACTCCCTGTGGCTTCGGGACGACTTTACCTACAGCAAAAAGACCCTGAACACCCTGGCAGAGGACTATTACGCCTCCTCCTTCTCCGGCAGAATGGGTTCGGAGGAGTACAACCAGGCCCTGCGGGACTGGATCAACGAGCAGACCAACGGCCTGCTGGCGGAACAGGCGGAGGGGCTGGAGATGGACGCGGCCACGGTGCTGGCCCTGGCCTCCACCATCTACTTCAAAGCCGCCTGGAGCGGCGAGTTCAACAAGGAAAACACCGAGACGGACGCCTTCCACGCCCTGTCCGGCGACGTGAACGCGGAATTTATGCGCCGCACCATGGAGAGCACCTTCTACTGGGGAGACAATTTCACCGCGGTCCAGCTCTGTTTCCAGGAGGGCGGGTCCATGTGGTTTCTCCTTCCCGCCGAGGGATGCTCTGTGGATGAGCTGCTTCAGACCGGCGAGGTCATGGAGTTCCTCCTCTCTCCCAAATACGACCAGTATGACAACAAAGGCAATGTGACGCGGGAGGGCTGGACCGGGCAAAAGTTCCTGACCATCCATCTGTCCATGCCCAGGTTTGACGTGTCCTCCGACCTGGATCTCATCGAGGGCTTGAAGGCACTGGGTGTCACCGACGTGTTTGACCCGGCCGTATCCAACTTCGACCCCCTGGAGGCCAGCACGGATGATCCGCTGTACGTCTCCCAGGCCCAGCACGCCGCCCGGGTGAAGGTGGACGAGGAGGGCTGCGAGGCGGCGGCCTACACCGTTATGATGGTGGAGGCCACCGGGCTCGCGATCCCGGAGGACGAGGTAGACTTCATCCTGGACCGGCCTTTCCTGTTCGCCGTCATCGGAGATTCCGGCCTGCCCCTGTTCATCGGAGTGGTGAACCAGCCCAACGGATAAACAAAAACCTCCTTCCCCCATTGGGGGAGGGAGGTTTTCTGATACCGGGGGCCGCCTGCGGGCCGGACAGAGGCGTTACTTTCTCTCTCGCGAGAGAAAGTAACCAAAGAGCGCGCTTAGGGGGCAATCCGCCGGTTCGGCTTCGAGCGCCAAGGACGCGCTCTCGCTCACAGGCGGCTTTCCCCCTAAGAACCCCCTGTTACGGGGGACGCCCTATACGATAGCGTGAAATTACTTTCCGGCGCGCGGGGCTTTCGACGCAGCTGCTCCTATTTGTGCTGCCGCCGGTGTCCAGTCATTAGGGCTTTGGCGGGCCTACCGAACTGCGCCTCAGTGTCGAACCGTTCGGCTCAGGGCGCACAAGCGGCGGTGCAATGACTTATTCGCCCAGCACCTTGGCGCAGCGGCCGCACAGCTCGGCGTGGTGGCCGGGCGTGCCGATATTGGCGTCGTGATTCCAGCAGCGCGGGCACTTGGGGGCTTCGCTCAGCTTCACAGAAACGGTTGTATCTCCGCCCTTCTCCACTGTCACCTTGGACACAATGAACAGAGCAGCCAGCTCCGCCTCGTCGAAGCCCAGCGCGTCAGCCAGGGCCAGGGTGATCTCCGCGTCCTGATTCTTCTTGATCCCCTGGTCACGGGCCTCCTCCAGCGCCTTGAGCACCACGTCCCGCACCTCCAGCAGCTTGGTCCAGCGGGCGGCCTCGGCCTCGCCCAGCGCCAGCGCCGGGTCGTAATCCGGGATGTCGTTGAACAGCACGCACTCGGGGTCGTCCTCGGCCCGGTGGGGCATGGCGGTCCAGATCTCCTGGCTGGTGAAGGCCAGGATGGGGGCCAGCATACGGGTCATGCCGTCCAGGATCAGGTACAGGGCGGACTGGGCGGAGGCCCGGCCCGCATTGTCCCCGCAGTACAGCCGGTCCTTGATGATGTCCAGGTAGAAGTTGGACATCTCCACCACGCAGAAGTTGTAGATGGCCCGGTAGACCGTGTGGAACTCATAGGCGTCGTAGCCCGCCCGGACGGTCTTCACCAGCTCGTTGAAGGCCGCCACGGCCCATTTGTCCAGATCCGTCATGTCTTTCACGGCCACGGTCTGGTCCGGGTTGAAGCCATCCAGGTTGCCCAGCATATACCGGGCGGTGTTGCGGATCTTCAGGTACGCCTGGGACAGCTGCTTCATGATCTCCTTGGAGATGCGCATATCCTGGGTGTAGTCGGCGGAGGACACCCACAGACGGAGCATATCCGCGCCATAGTCCTTGATCACCTCGTCGGGAGAGACGGCGTTGCCCAGGGACTTGTGCATGGCCTTGCCCTCGCCGTCCACCGTCCAGCCGTGGGTGATGATCTGCTTGTAGGGGGCCACCCCTCTGCAGGCGATGGAGGTGAGCATGGAGGACTGGAACCAGCCCCGGTACTGGTCGCCGCCCTCCAGGTACACGTCGGCGGGGTACTGGAGGTTGTCCCGCTGGTCGGCCACGGCGGCCCAGGTGGAGCCGGAGTCGAACCACACGTCCATGATATCGTTTTCCTTGGAGAAGTGGGTCTTGCCGCACTTGGGGCACATAAACCCGGCGGGCACCAGTTCATCGGCGGTCTTGTCGAACCACACGTTGGAGCCGTGCTCCCGGAACAGGTCCGCCACGCGGGCAATGGTCTCGGGGGTGACGATGGCCTCTCCGCAACTGTCGCAGTAGAACACCGGGATGGGCACGCCCCACACCCGCTGGCGGGAGATGCACCAGTCGCTGCGCTCGGTGATCATGGACACCATGCGATCCTTGCCCCAGGCGGGGTGCCAGGAGATGGCGTCGCAGGACTTCACCGCCGCGTCCTTGATGGCATCCACAGAGCAGAACCACTGCTCGGTGGCCCGGTAGATGATGGGGTGCTTGCACCGCCAGCAGTGGGGGTAGGAGTGGGTGATCTGGGCCTTGGCCAGCAGGAAGCCCTCGTTCTCCAGGTCCTCCACCACCATGTCGTTGCCCTTGGCGTAGAACTGGCCGTTATACCGTGCGTCGGTCATGACGCCCTTGGCGTTCACCGGCACGGGGACGCCGATGTGGGTCAGCCCCGCGTCGTCGTACCGCTTGCACACGTCGAAATCCTCCGCGCCAAAGCCGGGAGCGGTGTGGACGCAGCCGGTGCCCGCGTCCAGGGTGACGTGATCGCCGTTGAGGATGACGGAATCCTGGTCCAGCAGGGGGTGCCTGGCCACCATCAGCTCGAAGTCGGAACCCTTGAGGGTGGCCAGCACCTTGCAGGCGTCAAAATCCAGCCCCGCCTGCTTGCACACGCCCTCGGCCAACTCCTTGGCCATGATATAGATCTCGCCGTTGGGGGCCTGGAGGAGCACATAGTCAAAGTCCGCGTTCATGGAGATGGCGGTGTTGCCGGGGATGGTCCAGGGGGTGGTGGTCCAGATGACGAAGAAGGTCTTGGACAGATCACAGTATTGGCTCAATTTGCCCTTGTCGTCCTTTACGGGGAATTTGACGAAGATGGTGGTGCAGGGGTCGTCCTGGTAGTCGATCTCGGCCTCCGCCAGGGCGGTCTGGTCGTGGGGACACCAGTAGACGGACTTCATGCCTTTATAAATCAGGCCCTTTTCCGCCATCTTACCGAACACTTCAATCTGCTTGGCCTCGAACTCGGGCAGCAGGGTGATATAGGGATTCTCCCACTCGCCCAGCACACCCAGGCGCTGGAACTGCTCCGTCATCCGGCCCACATACTGGGTGGCGAACTCCCGGCACTTGTCCCGGAAAGCGGCCACCGGCATCTCCTCCCGTTTGACGCTCTTGTCCTTGAGGACGGCGGTCTCAATGGGCAGGCCGTGGGTATCCCAGCCGGGGACGTAGGGGGCGCAGCAGCCCGTCATGTTCTTGTATTTGACGATGATGTCCTTCAGGATCTTGTTCATGGCGGTGCCGATGTGGATATTGCCGTTGGCATACGGAGGGCCGTCGTGGAGGACGAACTTTGGCTTGCCCGCGTTCTTGTCCATCAGCTTGTGGTAGGTCACCTTGGCCCACTCCGGGTTGAGCAGCTCCGGCTCCCGCTTGGGCAGCCCCGCCCGCATGGGGAAGTCGGTCTGGGGCAGGTGTACGGTCTTGTTGTAGTCCATGGAAATTTCTCCTTTACATTTTTCTGCCCTCGCCGGGCGGGCGTTCCTTTTTCTTGAAAGAAAAAGGAACCGAAAAAGAACTTTTAATCGCGAAACTTCGTTTCGCTCTGGGCTGTTTTGGATAGGTGCGTATTTTATTTTCGTTTGTCGCTCCGGCCCAGCAGATAATCGGTGGTGACGTCATAATAATCCGCCATCCGGCACAAAACAGAGGCTGTTGGTTCCCGTTTCCCTTGCTCATAATTACAATATGAGCTCATACTGATGTCCAGCGCAACGGCAACATGTTCTTGCCGAAGGTTTCTTTCCTTTCGGAGTTCCTTCAACCTTTCTGCTAATTTCATACTGACCCCCTTGACAATTCACGATCGAGGTGCTACAATTTAATTACTACAAACAAAATAAATTCGGGAGCTGACCATTTATGCAGAATATTCTTGATATGCTGGCGCAGGAGATAGAGCGGGGCGCGTTTCCCTATTTTTTCGTGCAGGGGGAGTACCGCCAAAACCAGTATTACGCGGAAAAGCACTATCAATGGCTGGAGGAGCACCTGAGTGCGGAGGAAAAGGAGCATCTGGAAAAGGCCCGGGACGCGGACGCAACCATTGACACCTTGGAACGGGAAGCCATCATACGTACCGCCATCGCGATTGGGATACGCCTGGCGCTTCCTTCCTAAAACAAAAACGCCCCTGTCCCCAAAAGGAGACAAAGGCGAAAACCCCTGCGGTACCACTCCTGTTCCGTAGAAGCGCTGAGCCGTCGTGAGCAGCGGGCTAAGGCCGGAGCCGCCAAGGGCGGCGCAGGACAATTTGCGCAGCCGGAGGGCGCTGTGTGCCAGTGGCACACGCCCAGCGCCGACCGAGCCGAAGGCGAGACCTTAGAACCGCGTCGCGAACAGGCGAAGCGTGACAACATACGGCACTCATCCGCGCTGTAACGGGCACACCCGGCGGAGCCTACTGGCCTGAAGCGTTGGGTCCGCGGCTCACAGGGGATCTTCACCGGGTCCGCCCCGCCGCCCTCACACCAAATGGGCGGCTCCCTGAGAGGTTTCATCCGGCTACTCGTCCTGATCAAAGCCTATTGATATGCGATTTCATGCTGCGCCCGCCCCCATGGAGCGGACGCTATTTATATTATAGGCGCGGGCGGGATTTGTCAACTGTTTTTGGGGAAAAACTTCACCAAAAACCACCCGTCCGCCCCGGCAATGCCGTCACACGGCCCAGTACCCAGCCTGAAAGGAGGGTTTACCGTCTTCTCTCTCCAAACCTTCCACTTTCTGAAACCAAACCCGCCCTTTTTGTGTTATGATAGGTGAAATACGTTTTTCGAGTACGCAATTGGGGGGTGAAACCCTTTGACAGAAGAACAACTGGTCAAATCCCTGGGGCGGGGAGACCTGTCCGCCCTGGAGGAGCTGATGGACCGCTACACGCCCTACGTCTCCTCTGTGGTCTCCCGCATTCTCCGGGGGCGGGGTCCGGACGCGGAGGAGCTGACGGCGGACGTGTTCCTGGCCGCCTGGGACAACCGGGACAAGCTCCAGGCCGGGAAGGTCAAGGGCTGGCTGGGAGCTGTGGCCCGGAACCGGGCCTTCAACCTGCTGCGGGCGGACCGGGAGAGCCTGCCCCTGGAGGAGGACGTATTGCTCCTGGAGACCGACGGCCCCGACCGGGAGCTGGACCGCAAGGAGACGGCCCAGCTGGTGAACCGGGCGCTGGCCCAGCTGGACAAACCCCAGCGGGAGCTGTTCGTCCGGCATTACTATTATGGCCAAACCGTCCAGGAGGCGGCGCTGGCCATGGGGCTGAACCTGTCCACCGCCAAGACCTGGCTGCGCCGGGGGCGGGAGACGCTGAAAGCAATTTTGGAAAAGGAGGGCTATGGACATGAAACGGCTGGAAATCTCCAGGCTGATGGATGAGTATACGGACAACGAATTTTTCCCCCAGGGCGGGGAGACCGCAGACACCCAGGCGGTGAAGAACCGGGTGCTGGCAAAGGCGGCCCCGGCAAAAAAGCGGCGCAGGCCGCTGAAAATGGCGCTGCTGGCGGCGGCCCTAGCAGTGGCGGCTGTGCTGTGTATCGCGGCGGGATTGCCCGGCATCGTGTACCAGCTGGCCAACGGTACACTGACCTACGAGCAGACCTCCACCTCTAAAACCGCCACTCTGATCAGCGGCCCCCTCATGAGCCGGGAGGATGGCCGCGTGTTTTCCCTGCTGAACGGCGAACACGTTGACATCACCGACCTAATCGACCAAAACACACCTTATATCAACGATTGCAGCGACCCGGACACCGAAATGACTTACTATGTTATCATGGGCGGCACACCGGAGCACTACGGCTGGTTTCAATGGGTCGTCACACCGGACCCTTATACCTACGAGGAAGGCAGTCCCATGCACGAGGGAACAGAAGAAGGGATCTTCTCGACCTACGCTTACAGTTCCTACCAATGGGAGATTTCAGACGGCGGTGAACCGTATACCACCGGGCGTCTTGGCAATGGCAGGTTTAGCTGGGACGACAATGACGCGAGGAATCTCCCCCCCTGGCTGTTCGCGGCTATGGAAGAATTGGATATCCCTCATGAGTATATTCCTCAGGAAAATATCACTACCATTTACGAAAAATAAATGATATAATGGACTCCCCTGCCTTGGGGAGTCCATTTTTTCCTATTTCACCACTGTCTAAAAGTTTCTTTTTTCGCTTCCTTTTTTCTTTTCAAAGAAAAAAGGAAGTCGCCGAAGGCAAAACAAAGGAGGCTGCACCATGACCCACGAGGACTATATGCACCAGGCTTTGGACCTGGCCCGGGAATGCGTCTCGGACGAAGACGTGCCTGTCGGGTGCGTGGTGGTATCCCCGGACGGCGAGATCATAGGCCGGGGCCGCAACCGCCGGGAGGAGCTGGGCCGCGCCACCGCCCACGCCGAGATCGAGGCCATCAACCAGGCCTGCGCCGCCCTGGGCAGCTGGCGGCTGGAGGGCTGCACCCTGTACGTCACCCTGGAGCCCTGCCCTATGTGCGCCGGGGCCATCATCAACGCCCGGATCGCCGCCGTGCGCTACGGGGCCAGAGAGGACAAGTCCGGCTGCTGCGGGTCGGTGCTCAATCTGTTTGAGGAACGGTTCAACCACCGCCCCCGGGTGTACGGCGGGCTGCTGGAGGGGGAGTGCCGGGGACTGCTGGAGGAGTTTTTTCAAAACCTGCGGAAGATTTAACAATACTGTAACACTTTAACGCAAACTTCTGAAACATCTCCCCTGTATCTTAATACTTGCAAGAGATATCCTTTCTTTTTCATTCTATCCTCCATTCCTCATTTCAAGAGAAATCCCCAATGTTTCCTGTGAAACATTGGGGATTTTTCTAATCGCCAGTTCATTCACGCTAAAAGGAAGTAGGCACCATCTATTTAGAAGTTTCTTTTCGCTTCCTTTTGTCACGCTTCGCCTGTTCGCGGTGCGCGGCTTCCCGACCACTCGGGCAAAACCCATCAGGGCCCCTTCTTGGGCTTTTGCCCTCGTTTTGGTCCATCCGCGCTGCTCACAACGGTTCAGCGCTTTCTCTTTTTCTTTTCAAAGAAAAAGGAAGGCTACCGGCAGGCGCTCAGCAGAATTCGATCCTGCCCGGCGCCATGGACTTGACGCGGGCCAGCGACTCCACCCGGACGCCCTTGGCCCGGATTCGCTCCCCGCCGGGCTGGAATGCCTTCTCCACGGCGACTCCCGCCCCCACTACGGTGGCTCCCGCCTGACGGGCCAGGTCAATGAGGCCCTCCAGCGCCGCGCCGTTGGCCAGAAAGTCGTCGATGAGCAGCAGGCGGTCGCCAGGCCCCAGAAACCGCTTGGATACAATGACGTCGCTCACCCCGCCGTGGGTGAAGGAGGTCACCTCCACCTTGTACACGTCCCCGGCGATGTTTTTGGTGCGGCTCTTTTTGGCAAACACCACCGGTACGCCGAACTGCTGAGCGGCGATGCAGGCGATGCCGATGCCCGACGCCTCGATGGTCAAAATCTTGTTGACGCCCTCTCCGGCGAACAGCCTGGCCCACTCCCGGCCCATGGCCGCGAACAGCTCCACGTCCATCTGATGGTTCAAAAAGCCGTCCACCTTCAGCACGTCCCCGTCCTCCACAACGCCGTCCCGGCGGATACGCTCTTCCAACTCCCTCATATTCATCGCTCCTTTCCTTTATGGCCCCTATTTTATCAGAATTCTCCTGGCTTTTCCACTGTTTTTCCCCAAATCCCCCTTGCCCTTTTCAAGGTTTTCTGCTACAATAACGGCGCCGCGGGGAAAACGCCGCGGCTGAATTTACGTTTTGCGATGTCCGGCCTCTGTTTCACGTGAAACACTTTGGAAAGAAGGCGTTTGTCATGCAGCGCGTCAAGCAGACCCTGCGCCAGCTCCCCCTGCTCACCCTGGGTACCTTCCTAGTGGCCGCCGGGGTCTACTTTTTCAAGTTCCCTAACCACTTCAACACCGGCGGCGTTACCGGCCTGGCCGTCATTCTCAACGCCGTCTTTCCGGCGGTCAGCCCCTCCACCTTTGCCTCCGTTATCAACATTGCCTTCCTGGTGGTGGGATTCCTCTTTTTGGACAGGAGCTTTGGGATCAACACGGTGTACTGCTCCATCCTGTTTTCCGTCATGCTGTCCGGGCTGGAATGGCTGTGTCCCCTGTCCGCCCCTCTGACGGACCAGAAAACGCTGGAGCTGTTTTTCGCCGTTATCCTTCCCTCCCTGGGGGCGGCCATCCTGTTCAACATGCAGAGCTCCACCGGCGGCACCGACATCCTGGCCATGATCCTTAAACGGTTCTCCAGCATGGACATCGGCAACGCCCTGCTGTGCGTTGATGTGCTCATTGCCGGTTCCACCCTCTATTTTGTGGGCATTGAGGCAGGGCTCTACTCTATTTTGGGTCTGGTGCTGAAGTCGGTGGTGGTGGATACGGTGATTGAGTCGCTGAACCGACGGAAGAGCTTTATGGCTGTCACCTCCTGCCCCGAGGAGGTGTGCGCCTTTATCACCCACACCCTCAACCGCTCCGCCACCTACTGGCAGGCCAAGGGCGCCTACTCCCACGATGAGAAGTGGGTGGTGCTCACCGCCCTGTCCCGCTCTCAGGCGGTAGCCCTGCGGGTGTATCTCAAATCAACCGATCCCCACGCCTTCATTTTGGTCACCAATTCCAGCGAGATCTTTGGGAAGGGCTTCATGCGGGCGTAGGGGCGGGGTGTTCGCTTGTTTTTTGGGACGCGGTGTTTCACGTGAAACAGCTTCGTCTTTGGTCCAAACCCCACTGCGCGGCTATCTTCGCGCTTCCCTTCGATGGAATTCGCCTCCCCCCTGTGATATGCTTTAGATATATTTACAGCGGGAGGCGAAAGAAATGTCCCTCTTTCCAAAAACGGCCAAGCGGCAAGTTCTGGAGCTGGCCATCGACGACATCCGGCCTAACCCCCACCAGCCCCGGCAGACCTTTGCCCCGGAGGAGCTGGCGGAGCTGGCCCTGTCCATTTCCCAGGTTGGGGTGCTCCAGCCTCTATCTGTCCGGCGGCTGGATACGGGTTGGGAACTGATTGCTGGGGAACGACGACTGCGGGCGGCTAAAATGGCCGGATTGACTCGGGTGCCCTGTCTGCCCGTGGAGGCGGACGATGACGCCTCTGCCCTGCTGGCTCTGGTGGAAAATCTCCAACGGAAGGACCTGGACGTGTGGGAGGAGGCCGCCGCCCTGCGCCAGCTCATTGACCGCCACAATCTCTCCCAAGAAGAGGCCGCCCGCCGGGTGGGCAAGAGCCAGTCCGCCGTGGCCAACAAGCTGCGGCTGCTCAAGCTGCCCCAGGATGTAATTGACAGTCTGCGGACAAGCCATCTTTCCGAACGCCATGCCCGGGCGCTGCTGCGGCTGGACTCTCCCGGCCTTCAGCGGACCGCACTGGACCACATAATAAAATATCAGCTCAATGTGGCCCAGGCGGAGGCTTACATTGACCGGCTCATCCAACGGCGGTCCGCCCCCAGAAAAGCCGAGCCCGTATACCGCATTCGGGATGTGCGGCTGTTTCTCAACACCGTCAAGCGGAGCCTGGCCGTGATGCAGTCTGCCGGTGTGGACGCCCGATGCGGTCGGGAGGAGACGGACAGCGAGATCACTCTGACCATCCACATTCCTAAATAGGAGAAAAGACGAACGAACTTTGCCGCTTGCGGGTAAAGTAAGCGATACGAAGCATACGGCAACATGTTTCACGTGAAACACACGCAGCCTTTCTCCCCTTACCCACACGCACCTTCCAATTGTCCCACCAAAAGGCAGACCCCAAGGTCTGCCTTTTTTGTAGCTTTCATAGGGGCGTTATTTTTCCAAAACAGTTGAAATTACCCCTCAGACAGGATATAATGTTTTTTACACGTCAGAAAAGAACCGCAAAGAGGGGGAGCCGTCATGGGAAAGACCATCGCCATTGTCAACCAAAAGGGGGGCGTGGGCAAAACCACATCCTGCGTCAACCTGGCCGCCGCGCTCACCGCCCAGGGGGCGAAGGTACTGGTATGCGATTTTGACCCCCAGGGCAACGCCACCTCCGGCTTTGGCCTGGACAAAAGCCGCTCTCCCAGCGTATACGATGTGATTTTGGGGGACGCCCCAATGTCTAAAGCCGTGGTCAACACCAAGTGGGGAGACGTGGTCCCCGCCAACAAGGCCCTGTCCGGGGCCACGGTGGAGCTTATCGCCCTGGACCGGCGGGAGTTCCGGCTGAAGGACGCCATTGAGGAGATCAAAGGCAGTTATGACTTCATTTTCATCGACTGTCCCCCCTCCCTGGAACTGCTCACCCTGGACGGGTTGTGCGCCGCCGACACCCTGCTGGTTCCCGTCCAGTGCGAATACTACGCCCTGGAGGGCCTATCCGACCTGCTGTACACCGTCCGGCTGGCCAAACAGCGGCTCAACCCCGATTTGGAGATGGAGGGGGTCCTGCTCACCATGTACGACGGACGGACCAACCTGTCCCTCCAGGTGGCGGAGGAGGTCAAGCGCCACTTTCCCGGCAAGGTGTACGCCTCCGTGATCCCCCGGAACGTGCGGCTGTCCGAGGCCCCCAGCCACGGGGTGCCCGTATCCGTCTATGACCCCCTATCCCGGGGGGCGGAAGCCTACGAGACCCTGGCCAAGGAGTTTTTAACGAAGAATCCGATTGCGGTAAAGAAATAAACTAGGACCCCCACGCGAGCCCAGCAAAGCGGGTCCCGTGGGGAGAGGAGGAGCAAGGGAGCGAACGGAGCTTTCGCCAAGGGCGGAAGCGCAGTTGAGCGGACTTTGTGACGACGAAAGGAGTGAACCAGATGGCAAAAGCCAAAGGCCTGGGCAAGGGCCTGGACGCCCTCATGGGCGACTCCGTCACCATGCAGAGCCAAGAGGCCGGGTCGGTCATGCTGCCCATCTCCCAGGTGGAACCGGGACTGAACCAGCCCCGGAAGCGGTTTGACGACGAGGCCCTGGCCGACCTGGCCGCCTCCATTGAGGAGCACGGCATCATACAGCCCCTCACCGTCCGGCGGCTGTCCACCGGCTACTATCAGATCATCGCCGGGGAGCGGCGCTGGCGGGCCGCCAAGCTGGCGGGCCGGAAAGAGGTCCCCGTGGTCATCATTGAGGCGGATGACCGCAAGGTGATGGAGCTGGGCCTCATTGAAAACCTCCAGCGGGAGGATCTAAACCCGGTGGAGGAGGCGGAGGGCTATCTGGCCCTGCTCACCGACTTCGGTATGACCCAGGAGGAGCTGGCCCGCCGAATGGGCAAGTCCCGCCCCGCCATCGCCAACGCCCTGCGGCTCACCGCCCTGCCCCCCTCGGTCCGGGAGCTGCTGGCAGAGGGAAAAATCTCCGCCGGGCACGGCCGGGCGGTGCTCATGGTGGAGGAAGAACAGGCCCAGGCCGCCTTTGCCCAGAAAATTGTGGACGAGGGCTGGAGCGTCCGTCAGGCGGAGAGCGCCGCCAAACGGTTTACCCTAGACGCGCCCAAGGAAAAACCCCAAAAACCCGCCGACGAAAACCGGCTCTACATTGAGACCGCGCAAAAGGATCTGTCCCTGCGGCTGGGCCGGAAGGTGACCATCTCCAACGGGCGGAAAAAGGGCAAGCTGGAGCTGGAATACTACGATGTGGACGACCTAAACGACCTGCTGGACCAGCTGGGACGGCTCACCCCGGCGGAGCGGCCCTCGGAAGGGGGCGGCGAGGAATGAGCGAACAGGAGCAGCAGCACCTTGGCACCTCTGGGGTCCCCATCGAAGCCCAGCGAAGCGGGTTCGATGGGGAGAGGAGGGACAGCGGAGCGGACGAGCTTTCGCCGCAGGCGGAAGCGAGTGAGCGGAGCTTGTCCCGACGAGTTTCACGTGAAACATCTGAGCCCGAAATCGGGGTCCCCACAAAGCCGTCCTCTGGCTTTGTGGGGAGAGGAGGGGCAAGGGAGCGGGTAGAGCTTTCGCCGCAGGCGGAAGCGGAACCAAGCGGACTTTGCCCCGACGAGATTACTCCGGAACAGCAGATGCTCTATGACATCATAGACCGCTCCATGGCCAAAAGCCAACAGCGGCCCGAAGGGGAGACCCCGGAGAATCCCGCCCCGCCCCAGGAGGAGCCGGAGCGGGAACAGCAGGACGTCCCTCCCCCGCCCCAGAAGAACAAGCCCTCCTCCTTTTACGTCTATCTGGCGGTGCTGTTCGGCGCGGCGTTCCTCATGCTGCTGCTGGCCTATTTCGTCCAGCAGCGCAACAACGCCACCGCCATGGACGACCTGCGCACCACCTCCACCGCCTCCCGACAGGAGCTGCTGGACGAGATTGAGGGGCTAGAGGAGGAAAAGCAGGAGCTGTTGGCCGAAAAAAAAGCGCTCCAGGCCCAGCTCAGCGACACACAGGCAAACTTGGACGGAGCGAACGCCCTCTATGCGGACCTCCTGGACGGCTACGATAAATATGTGGGGTATACCTCCATTTTGCAGGCGCTGTACGCCAGCGAGGTCAAGCTGGAGGTGCGGGACTACGACGGCGCAGCCGCAACGCTGACCGATATGGAATACCAGTACTTTGTGGACACCATAGGAGACTACGACGCGGAGATGGAGCACGACAACCCGGAGGGGTTATTCCTGCGCCCCCGCTTTGACGCCCTGGTTGAGGAGCTCACCCAGCGCGGCGCACTGGACGAGGGCTGGGTCGGTTAGCCGTTTCACGTGAAACGCGTCGGGACACAGCGCAACATCTACAGGAAAAAGGTGATTTTATGTTAGACATCAAATTTGTCCGGGATAACCCGGAGCTGGTCAAGGAGAACATCAAGAAGAAGTTCCAGGAGGAAAAGCTCCCCCTGGTAGACCAGGTCATCGAGCTGGACCGCCGCAACCGGGACGCCATGACCGAGGCCAACACCCTGCGGGCCGACCGCAACAAGCTGTCCAAGCAGGTAGGCATGCTGATGGGCCAGGCCAAGAAGGACCCCTCCAAGCTGGCGGAGGCCGAGGAGGCCAAGGCCAAGGTGAAGGCCAACGCCGACCGTCTGGCGGATCTGGAAAAGCTGGAGGACGAGCTGGCCGTTGAAATTCGGAAGATTATGCTGGTCATCCCCAACATCATCGACCCCTCCGTGCCCATCGGCCCCGATGACTCCGCCAATGTGGAGGTGGAGCGGTTCGGCGACCCCGTGGTGCCCGGCTTCGATATCCCCTACCACACCGACATTATGGAGAAGTTTGACGGCGTGGACATGGACGCGGCGGGCCGTGTGTCCGGCGCGGGATTCTACTACCTGATGGGCGACATCGCCCGGCTTCACGAAGCGGTACTGGCCTACGCCCGGGACTTCATGATCGGCAAGGGCTTCACCTTCTGTGTGCCCCCCTTCATGATCCACGGCAACGTGGTGGAGGGCGTCATGTCCCAGACCGACATGGACGCCATGATGTATAAAATTGAGGGTGAGGACCTATATTTGATTGGCACCTCCGAGCACTCCATGATCGGCAAGTTCATCGACCAGATCATCCCCGAGGAGAAGCTGCCCCAGACCCTCACCTCCTACTCCCCCTGCTTCCGCAAGGAGAAGGGCTCCCACGGCATCGAGGAGCGGGGCGTGTACCGCATCCACCAGTTCGAGAAACAGGAGATGATCGTGGTGTGTAGGCCTGAGGACTCCATGGACTGGTACGAAAAGATGTGGCGGTATTCTGTCGAGCTGTTCCGCTCCATGGACATCCCCGTGCGCCAGCTGGAGTGCTGCTCCGGCGACCTGGCCGACCTGAAGGTAAAGTCCTGCGACATCGAGGCCTGGTCCCCCCGGCAGAAGAAGTATTTCGAGGTTTGCTCCTGCTCCAACCTGGGAGATGCCCAGGCCCGCCGCCTGAAGATGCGGGTGAAGGGTGAAAACGGCACCTATCTGCCCCACACCCTGAACAACACCGTGGCCGCGCCCCCCCGCATGCTCATCGCCCTGCTGGAGAACAACCTCCAGGCCGACGGGTCCGTGAAGGTGCCCGCAGTGCTTCAGCCCTATATGGGGGGCACAGAGGTGCTGATCCCGAAGCGCTGAGTGTTGTTTATTCCTTTTTCTTGAAAGAAAAAGGAACCGAGAAAGAACTTTAGACCGTTACCAACGTGGGTGGTTTCTGAAAAGTTATCGCTCGACCACGGGAAGCCAGGTTTTTTATCACAAAATTAAGTGAAAGTCTCTAAAAGTTTCTTTTTTCGCTTCCTTTTTTCTTCTCAAAGAAAAAAGGAGGGGCCCTTAAATGAAAGGAGAATTCTCATGAAAAAATTTTGGAAAGCCCTGGGCGTCGCCGCCCTGGCCGCCGCCGTTCCCGTCCGTTTCCAAAAGGACGACGCCACCGGCGAGAAGACCTTCCAGTCCCTGCTGGTCTCGGTGAACGTGGGCCCCGGCGAGGAGGGCGGCACCGAAATCGGCATCAACTTTGGGGACGGCGTGCTCACCCAGGCCATCGGCAGCCTGGTAAACGCCAAAAAGGAGTCCAAGCTGTTTACCGAGGACCCGGAGGAGGCGGTGCTGTTTGCGGACAGCGAGCCGGAGGCCGTCGTGGTGGAGCCCCAGGCGCCCGCCGCCCCTGCTGAGGAGCCGGAGCCAGCCCAGCCCGCCGGAGAGCCGGAGGCCACCGAGGAGGATTTTGATCCCGATCTCTGATCCAGTGAGGAAAAGTCAATGGAAGAAAAGGAACCCCTCCAAAGCCAGGAGGAAAAGCAAAAGGGCTGGGTCCCCGCGTCCTTTGAGAAACGGACCGCCGCCTGGATGGGCATTGTCTACGTCCTCATGCTGCTGTTTGTCATCAATTTTACCATCTACACCGGGGGGCAGCAGCTCCCCGGCACGTTTCCCCTGTTCCTCGTCCCCATTTCCGTGGCGCTGGCTGTCGTCACCATCCGGCGGATGAGATTGGGAACCTGCCAGGGCGGGACGGCGGGAGGCGTGGCTGTGTTGGCCATGTGCACCGTTGGTGCAGTTACTGGCCTGTCGCTGGGCCTCCCCGCCCTGCTGGCCGCCCTGGAGGTGTAAACTGTGGAAACCCTGATTCAAACCGGCCTGGCCCAGCTGATCCAAGGCCAGTCCATCCCCCAGGAGGCCCCTTCCCTGTTGGCCCGGTACGGAGAACTGATGGTGGAAAAAAACAAGGTCATGAACCTCACCGCCATCACCGACCCCCAGGACGTGGCCACTCTGCACATGCTGGACTGCGCCGCTCTGCTGAACTGCGCCGATTTCTCGGGGAAAACCCTTATCGACGTGGGCACCGGGGCGGGCTTTCCCGGCCTACCATTAAAAATCCTGGTTCCCTCTCTGGAGGTCACCTTGCTGGACAGCTTGAACAAGCGGATAGACTGGCTCAACGAGACCATTGACGCCCTGGGGCTGAAAGGGGCTCAAGCCGTCCACGGCCGGGCGGAGGAGACGGGCCGGGAGCAGGACTTCCGGGAGCGCTTTAATTTTGCCACCGCCCGGGCGGTGGCCGGCCTGCGCCTTCTGTGCGAGCTGTGCCTGCCCTTCGTCAAGGTGGGGGGCCGATTCCTGGCCATGAAGGGGACGGACTGCGGGCAGGAGCTGGACACCGCCCTCCCTGCCATCCAGATTTTGGGAGGCACTGTGGAGGGGAGCCTTGAATATCAGATTCCCCACACAAATGTGACACACCGGGTCATTTTGATTCAAAAAAACGCTCCTACCCCGGAAAAATATCCCCGGCGGTGGTCAAAAATACAGAAGTCGCCCCTTTAAAGGTGGGTATTTTCCGGCGGAGTGAAAATTGCTAAATAAATTTTCACTTTTTTCATATTCTTTGTTGCTATTTTCAGAAATTCATGCTATGATTTTGAATGTATCGGAAGGAGGCGTCCCATGGGCACTGCCGTCATGATCACATCGGGCAAGGGCGGCACCGGCAAGACCTCCCTCACCGCCGGCATGGCCTCCTGCCTGGCCGCCCTGGGCCGCCGGGTGCTCTGCGTGGACCTGGATATCGGCCTGCGCAATCTGGACTTGACCCTAGGCATGTCCGACCGTGCCCTGATGGATTTCACCGACGTGATGGACTACCGCTGTCCCCTGCTCACCGCGGCGGTGGAACAGCCGGAAATCCGAAATCTGTTTCTGCTCACCGCCCCCCACAGCTCCCCGGGACTGGACCAAAAGCGGTTTCAGGCGGTGATCGAGGACGCCTCCGAATACTTTGACTTTGTCCTCATGGACTCTCCCGCCGGGCTGGGGGAGGGCTTCCAGCTGGCCATGAGCGCCGCCGACCGGGTGATCGTGGTGTCCTCCGTGGACCCCGCCGCCCTGCGGGACGCCCAGCGCACCGTGGCAGAGCTCCACGAGCTGACCCAGCTCCACCTGGTGATGAACCGGGTCCAGCCCAGGCTGATTACCAAACTGCGCACCTCCATTGACAGCGCCATGGACACCGCCGGCCTGCCCCTGCTGGGCGTGGTGCCGGAGGACCCCAGCGTCACCCTGGCCACCGCGGCCGGGATACCGCTGATTCTCGCCACATACAAGGGGGCCGCCCCCGCCTATCTGAATATTGCCAAACGCCTTCTGGGACAACGGGTTCCGCTGCTCCGCATTCGATAAGTCCATAAACCAGATACGCCACACCCCATAGAAAGGACGATCTGCATGAATATTGCCCTGATGAGCCACGACAACAAAAAAGAACTGATGGTCCAATTCTGTATCGCCTACTGCGGCATCCTCTCCAAACACACCGTCTGCGCCACCAGCAATACCGGCCGTCAGGTGGCGGAAGCCACCGGCCTGCCTGTTCAGCTGTTCCTGGCCCACGCCCAGGGCGGCTCTCAGCAGATCGGCGCCCGCATCGCCTACGACGAAATCGACATGGTGCTGTTCTTCAACGACCCCACCTCCGACGAGCTGGAAAAGGACCTGAGCTACATCATCAACCTTTGCGACCAGCACAATGTGCCCGTGGCCACCAACTCCGCTACGGCGGAGATGCTGATCCACGGCCTGGCCCGGGGCGACCTGGACTGGCGGCTCATCAGCCACCCCACCGCGCCGTTAAAGGTGTAAGCCTTGACATTTTCCACAGGACTGATATAATATCCACGCCCGCAAACGGTCTCACGCTCTCGTCCCAGCATGGGGGCGGGAGCGTTGCGTTTGTTTGCCTCCGGCGGCTTCCTTTTTTCTTTGAAAAGAAAAAAGGAAGCGAAAAAAGAAACTTAATTCGTTACCGACGCGGGTGGTCACACTGTTCTCCACGCCGGCCACGAGACAAAAAAATAAAAAAACCTTTACTTTTTAAAAGGATTCCTTATTTTCCGTTGCAGGGCGGCAGTTATACGGTTTATATTGCTGGCCGTCAGCGAACTAAAAGTTCTTTTTCGGTTCCTTTTTCTTACAAGAAAAAGGAACAACCCAGAAAGGAGAAATTTAACATGGCCAAGCAAAAGCCACGCACCCTGTCCGGATTTATGGAGCTGCTCCCAGCCCGGCAGGCCCAATTTGAACGGATGACGGAGCTGCTGCGCCGCTCCTACTCCCTCTACGGCTTCACCCCCCTGGACACCCCCATCATTGAGGCCAGCGAGGTGCTGCTGGCCAAGGCGGGGGGAGAGACGGAAAAACAGATCTACCGTTTCACCAAAGGGGACAGCGATTTGTCCCTGCGGTTTGACCTCACCGTCCCCCTGGCCAAATACGTGGCCCTCCACTACGCCGACCTGTCCTTCCCCTTCCGGCGGTTCCAGATCGGCAAGGTGTACCGGGGGGAGCGGGCCCAGCGTGGCCGGTTCCGGGAGTTTTATCAGGCGGACATCGACGTGATCGGCGACGGCAAGCTGGATATCATCAATGAGGCGGAAATCCCCGCCATCATCTGCCAGACCTTCACCGCCCTGGGCCTGAAGAAATTCCAGATCCGGGTAAACAACCGAAAGGTGCTCAACGGTTTCTACGCCATGCTGGGCCTGACGGACAAAGCCGGGGACGTGATGCGCACCGTGGACAAGCTGCCCAAAATCGGGGCGGACAAGGTGCGCGAGCTGCTCACTGGGGAGGAAATTGCCCTCACCCGAGAGCAGGCGGATGAGATTTTGAGCTTTATTTCCATTACGGGCAGTAATAGACACGTTCTTGATTCCCTGGAGGCATACCGTGGCCGTCATGAGCTGTTTGACCAGGGGCTGGAGGAGCTGTCCACCGTGGTGAAATACCTGGGGGATTTCGGCGTGCCCGAGGAGAAGTTCAACCTGGACCTGACCATTGCCCGGGGACTGGACTACTACACCGGCACCGTCTACGAGACTTTCATGACCGATCACCCGGAGATCGGATCCATCTGTTCCGGGGGACGTTATGACAACTTAGCGGAATATTACACCGATAAACAACTTCCCGGCGTCGGAATTTCCATCGGCCTCACCCGTCTGTTCTACGTGCTGGAGGAGCAGAACTACCTCAACGACGATCTGAACACCGCTCCCGCCGACGTGCTCATTCTGCCCATGACGGAGGACCTCTCCCCTGCCATCGCCTTCGCCACAAAACTGAGGGCGGCGGGGGTCCGGGCCCAGCTGTACACCGAGCCCAAAAAATTCAAGCAGAAAATGAGCTACGCCGACAAGCTGGGGGTCCCCTTCGCCGCTTTCCTGGGGGAGGATGAGATCAGCCAGGGTAAGGTGTCCCTGAAGGACATGGCCTCCGGGGAGCAGAAACTGCTGGACATGGACCAGGCGGCCCAGACCGTGCTGGAGGTATTGGAGGCGGGGCGGAGCGCGGCCCCCATCCGGGAGAAGGAGTAAACAGTACCGTTCTGGAAAGGGAACGCTATGAAAAAGCACAAAGGTCTTATCATCGCGGGGGTTGTGGTGGCGGCGCTGGTGGTATTCTGCCTGTGGTACACCCATGTACCAAGGAGCTGGGCCGATATCGACGGCGTGAGCCAGCCCATTCATTTATCAAAGATCTCTCTGTCCCTCTATGCTGACGGCGACACTACGGGTTACCACGAGTTACCCGGCAGTCACCCCGCCGCCCAGGCCATCATCAGCGCTCTGGAGAACCACACTTACCGGGCCGGCCTGGTCAATCTGAACCCCATACCACAGGACCCTGTCCACGTACCCGAGGTGGATAGCCTCTCCCTGATGATACCCACCCCGGAAAAACTGATAACGGTCGCTATCCGCAGCAACGGGCAGCTCTATACGGATACGCTGTCCTCATCGCCGAGATGCCATTCCTACCAGACGGACACGAGCCTGTTCCAAGAAGTGTTCAGCATTTTTGAGGAATACGGCACATCAGAGTGATAATATATAGTTATTAAATAGTAATAATATTACTAATTGGAGTTGATTATTATGGTTCAATCACGCACCCACACCTGCAACGACCTGCGCATGGAGCACGTGGGCCAGCAGGTCAAATTAGCAGGCTGGATGGAAAACGTCCGGGAGGTGGGCCAAAATCTGGCCTTCTTGGTCCTCCGGGATTTCTACGGCACCACCCAAGTGGTCATCGAAACCGAGGACATGATGGCGGCGGTGAAGGGGCTGAACAAGGAGTCCACCATCTCGGTGGAGGGCGTGGTCCGGGAGCGGGACAGCAAGAACCCCAAGCTGCCCACCGGCGACATTGAGGTGGTGCCCTCCAAGATCGAGGTGCTGGGCCGCTGCCGCCACAACGAGCTGCCCTTCCAGATCAACCGCTCCCGGGAGGCGGACGAGACCCAGCGGCTGAAGTACCGCTATCTGGACCTGCGCAACCCCGAGGTGAAAAACAACATCATTCTGCGGTGCAGCGTGGTGGCCGCCCTCCGCGCCGCCATGCTGGCCGAGGGCTTTTTGGAGATCACCACCCCCATCCTCACCGCCTCCTCCCCCGAGGGCGCCCGGGACTACCTGGTGCCCTCTCGGAAGCACCCAGGCAAATTCTACGCCCTGCCCCAGGCCCCTCAGCAGTTCAAGCAGCTGCTGATGGCCTCCGGCTTTGACCGCTACTTCCAGATCGCCCCCTGCTTCCGGGACGAGGACGCCCGGGGGGACCGCTCCCCCGGCGAGTTCTACCAGCTGGACATGGAGATGGCCTTTGCCAGCCAGGACGACGTGTTCGCCGTGCTGGAGCGGGTGCTTCCCCCCATCTTCGCCGAGTACGGCAAGTACAACGTGGCCTCCGCCGCCCCCTTCCTCCGCATCCCCTATCTGGAGGCCATGGACAAGTACGGCTCCGACAAGCCGGACCTGCGCATTGACCTGACCCTCACCGACGCCACCGAACTGCTGGCGGGGTGCGGCTTTGGTCCCTTTGAGGGGAACACCGTCAAAGCCATTGTGGTGACGGACTTCTCCGGCACCCGGAAGCAGATCGACAAGCTGTGCGCCGACGTGGAGGTCCAGGCCGGGGAAAAAGCCTATTGGTTCCGCTATGACGAAAACAAGGAGATCGTGGGCGGCATCGCCAAGTTCGTCCAACCCATCAAGGATCAGGTGGTAGAGGCCCTGGGCCTCACCCCCGGCTGCTTCGTGGGCCTGACGGCGGGCAGGCTATTGGCCGCTCAAAAGACGGCGGGGGTGCTGCGAAACAAGCTGGGGGCCTTCTGCCCCGGCCACATGGACGCCGAGCGCTACGAGTTCTGCTGGATTGTGGACTTCCCCATGTATGAGATTGGGGAGGAGTCCGGCGAATTGGAGTTCTGCCACAACCCCTTCTCCATGCCCAACGGCGGACTGGAGATTCTGCAAAAGGCGGCGGCAGGTGAGGTGGACCCCCTGACCATCACCGCTTTCCAGTACGACCTGGTGTGCAACGGGGTGGAGCTGTCCTCCGGGGCGGTGCGGAACCACGACCCGGAGATCATGATTGAGGCCTTCCAGCTGGTGCGGCTGGGTGAGGATGACGTGAAGGCCAAATTCCCCGCCATGTACAACGCCTTCACCTACGGCGCGCCTCCCCATGCGGGCATCGCCCCCGGCGTGGACCGCATGGTGATGCTGCTGGCCGGAGAGGACTCTATTCGGGAGATCATCCCCTTCCCCATGAACAAGAACGCCCAGGACGTGATGATGGGCGCACCGTCTTTTGTGGAACAAAAGCAATTGGACGAGCTCAGCATCGCGTGCACCGCGAAGGAAGAGGAGTAAAAAAGGCCCTCCGCCACTGCCGGCGGGGGGCTTTTTCTTCCTCATTCCCTGGGAAATGGCGGGAAGGGCGTTACTTTCTGCTTGTGCAGAAAGTAACCAAAGACACACTTAAGGGGGAAAATCCGGCTCCTTGCGGCCCAAAGGGCGGCCCGCAGTCGCAGGAATTTTCCCCCTTAAGAATCCCCGTTTTACGGGAGAGCCCTATACGAAAGATGGGCACTGATCCTTTCGGCGCGTGGTGCTTTCGACCGGCGTCACCCTTATTAGCGCTGCCGCCCGTGTCTGAACACTGAGAGCGGGAAAGGTCCACCACCTGCGCCTCCCTGCCGCACCGTCCGCTCCGGGGCAATCGCCCCCCTTGCCCTTACCGCTTCCCGATCCCCATCACCTTTCCGATATCCGATCCCAATGCCGCTTTCCACCCCGCCGTGAATGCCCCCCGGACCAGCTCAAACACCGTCTCATTTACCTTTTCACAACAGTCCTCATCCAAAAACTTGGACAGTGCCTGGTCAAATTCGATCTCATTCATTTTTTTCACCTCCTCATTAACACTATTATACAATATAAGATCGTGTAAATCAATATCAATTCGTAAAATATAGTATTATCTCGTACAGAGGTGATACAATGAAACCAATAAAGAAATCAATAAGTATAACACTTGACTATCCAATTTTGGAAAAAATAAAGGAGCGGGCTGAACGCCAAGACCGTTCGGTTTCCAGCTACATCAATCTAGTTTTGAAAAAACATTTTGAGCAGCTGGAAAAGAAACAGTAATAAAAAAGCGCCGGGAGACCCGGCGCTTTTTTATTATGGTTGGTTTACTCTTCCTCCACGATCACGTCCGCGTCCGGGGCGTTTTTGCCAATGGGTCATTCCTTTTTTCGTCTATATTACGCGGACCTCCGCACGGATCACTTCAGGTTCTGCCATTCGGCGACGGCCATCTGGTCACAGCGGTTGTTGTAGGGGTTGTCGGCGTGGCCCTTCACCCAGTGGAGCTTGACGGTGTGGGTCTGGCACAGCTCCAGCAGCCGTTCCCACAGGTCCGGGTTAAGGGCGGGCTTTTTGTCGGCCTTTACCCAGCCCCGGGCCCGCCAACCCTTGGCCCAGCCTTTTTCCAGGGCGTCGATGACGTATTTGGAGTCGGAATAGAGGTCCACCAGGCAGGGCTCCTTGAGGGCCTCCAGTCCTTTGATGACGGCGGTGAGTTCCATACGGTTGTTAGTGGTTTTGGCCTCGCCGCCGCTGAGCTCCTTTTTATGCCCTCCGAACATCAGGATAGCCCCCCAGCCCCCGGGGCCGGGATTGCCGGAGCAGGCGCCGTCGGTATATAAGGTCACTGCTTTCATAAACAGGGAATCCTTTCTGAAAAATTGTGCCGTCCGAATCTCCGGGCGGCCGGGACCGTGACCCGCTTCGGCCGGTGTGCGGCGTCCCGGAGGCGCTCTGAGGAGACGAAAGGCGTTTCGGTCCACTGCCCAAGCAGGCCCGGTGTGGGCCGGAAAATAAAATGACACCAATTCGTCAGCCGCAATAGCCGTTTCAAGTGCCCACGTTCTGAGGACAGCCCCCGTAAAAACGGGGGATTCTTAAGGGGGAACACGCCTGTGAGCAAGAGCGCGCCCTTGGCGCTCGAAGCCGAACCGGCGTGTCCCCCCTTAAGCGTGTCTTTGGTTACTTTCTGCACGAGCAGAAAGTAACACCCTCATTACTCCTCGGCAGGGGAGCTCTCCTCAACGGGAGTATCCTCCTCTGCGGGAGGGGTGTCCTCCTTCTCCGCCAGGGACATGGCGATCACCCGGTCGCCCTCCTCTTTGAAGCGCATGACGATGACGCCCTGGCTGGCCCGGCCGCAGGTGCGGATCTCATCCACATCGGTGCGGATGAGCGTCCCCGACTGGGTGACCAGCAGCAGGTCCTCGCTGCCGTCCACCACTTTTACCCCCACCACGCTGCCGGTTTTCTCAGTGAGTCCGTAGTTCTTGATGCCGTAGGCGCCCCGCTTGGTCACCCGGTAATCTTCCACCGGGGAGCGCTTTCCGTAGCCGTTTTCCGTGATGGTGAGCACAGCCTTTTCCGGCTTGGCCCGGGCGGCGGCCACCACATAGTCGCCCTCCCGCAGGCGGATGCCGATGACCCCCATGGAGTTGCGCCCGGTGGTGCGGACCTCCTCCTCGGGGAAACAGGCGGCCATGCCGTCGTGGGTGGCAATGAGCAGATTCTGCTTTCCGTCGGTCTCCCGGACCTCAATGAGCTCGTCGCCCTCCTCCAACAGGATCACCCGCAAGCCGTTGTTGCGCAGGTTTTTCAGCGCCGAGGCGTCCAGCCGTTTCACGGTGCCCTTCCGGGTGAACATGGTGAGGTAGCGGGGCTCCTCTCCCTCGCTGATGTCCCGGGTGTGGATCATCACGGCCACCTTTTCGTCCTGCTCCACCTGGAGCACGTTGACGATGTTGGTGCCCCGGGCGGTGCGGCCCGCCTCCGGGATCTCATAGCCCTTTTTGCGGAACACCCGGCCCTTGTCGGTGAAGAACAGGATATAGTCATGGGTGGAGGCGGTGAACACAGTGTTCACGTAGTCCTCCTCCCGGGTGGCCATGCCCTTTTTGCCCATGCCGCCCTTGCCCTGGGCAGCGTACTCGCTGGCGGAGGTGCGCTTGATATAGCCGTTGGCCGTCATGGTAAAGACGGACTGCTCCTCCTCGATCAGGTCCTCAATGTCGATCTCGTCGGCCACGTCCTGGATCTCGGTGATGCGGTCGTCGCCGTACTTGTCCCGGATCTGGACCAATTCCTCCCGGAGTACGCCCTTCAGCTTTTCTTCATCGGCCAAAAGCTCGTTGTAATAGGCGATCTTCGTCTCCAGCTCCTTGTACTCCGCCTCCAGCTTCTCCCGGTCCAAACCCTGCAAACGGCGCAGCTGCATTTCCAGAATGGCCTGGGTCTGCACATCGTCCAGGCCAAAGCGCTCCATCAAACGCTCTTTGGCGTTATCATAACTGGTGCGGATGATGTGGATGACCTCGTCGATGTTGTCCTGGGCGATGAGCAGGCCCTCCAACAGGTGGGCCCGCTCCTGGGCCTTGCGCAGATCGTACTCGGTGCGCCGGCGGATAACCTGTTCCTGGAAGGCGATGTACTCGTCCAGGATGTTCCGCAGGGTCAGAATCCGGGGCTGCTTCTGGTTGTCCACCAGGGCCAGCATGATGACGGAGAAGTTGGACTGCATGGCGGTCTGTTTAAACAGCTTGTTCAGCACCACCTGAGGATTGGCGTTCTGCTTCAGCTCGATGACGATGCGCATGCCGTTGCGGTCGGTCTCGTCCCGCAGGTCGGAGATGCCCTCCAGCCGCTTGTCCTTCACCTGGTCGGCGATGTTGCGGATGAGCTGGCGCTTGTTCACCTGGTAGGGCAGCTCGGACACAATGATCCGGGTGCGGTCCTTGCCGAACTCCTCGAACTCGGTGCGGGCCCGCAGGACGATCTTGCCCCGGCCGGTGGCGTAGGCGGCGCGGATGCCCGCCCGTCCCATGATGATGCCCTTTGTGGGGAAGTCCGGGCCCTTGATGTGCTCCATCAGGTCGGACAGGGTGGCGTGCTCGTTGTCCAGCACGCAGATGACGGCGTCAATGGTCTCCCGCAGGTTGTGGGGCGGGATGTTGGTGGCCATTCCCACAGCGATGCCCGACGAGCCGTTCACCAGCAGGTTGGGGAACCGGCTGGGCAGCACCCGGGGCTCCTTCAGGCTCTCGTCGAAGTTGGGGTCCCAATCCACCGTGTCCTTGTCGATATCCCGGAGCATCTCATTGGCCACCCGGGCCAGGCGGGCCTCGGTGTAGCGGTTGGCGGCGGGGGGATCGCCGTCCACGTTGCCGAAGTTGCCGTGGCCCTCCACCAGGGGGTAGCGCATGGAGAACTTCTGCACCAAGCGCACCATGGCGTCGTAGACGCTGGCGTCCCCGTGGGGGTGGTAGTGGCCCAGCACCTCGCCCACACAGGTGGCGGACTTCTTGAAGGGCTTATCCGAGGTCAGTCCCGTGTCGTACATGGAGTACAGAATCCGGCGGTGGACGGGCTTCAGGCCGTCCCGCACGTCGGGCAGGGCCCGGCCCACGATGACGCTCATGGCGTACTGCTTGTAGCTCTCCGCCATCTCCCCCACCAGCTCGGATTCCGTGATCACCTGGTTGGGAAAGGCGATATCCTCCGGTTTGTAATTTCGATTGTGTCCCATAAAGACCTCCGCTTATGTTACTGCTTAATAGTCCAAATTGAGAGCGTACTTGGCGTTCTCCTCGATCCACTCCTTGCGGGGCTCTACCTTCTCCCCCATGAGGATGGTAAAGATGTTGTCCGCCGCCACCGCGTCCTCCAGGGTGATCCGGCGCAGGGTGCGGGTCTCCGGGTTCATGGTGGTGTCCCACAGCTCATGGGCGTCCATCTCGCCCAATCCCTTGAACCGGCTGATGTCCACCTTGACATTGGGATTCCCGCCCCGCATCTCCTCGGCGATCTTCTCCCGCTGGATATCGTCATAGGCCACCCGGGTGGTCTTGCCCCGGGTCAGCTTGTACAGCGGCGGCACGGCGGAGTAGACGTAGCCCCTCTCAATCAGGGGACGCATATAGCGGAAGAAGAAGGTGAGCAGAAGGGTGCGGATATGGGCGCCGTCCACGTCGGCATCGGACATGATGATAATCTTGTGGTAGCGCAGCTTTTCGATGTTGAACTCGTCGCCAATGCCGGCGCCCAGGCCCAGCACCAGGGGATAGAGCTTGTCGTTGCCGTAGATTTTGTCGGCCCTGGCCTTTTCCACGTTGAGCATCTTACCCCACATGGCCAGAATGGCCTGGAACCGGCTGTCCCGGCCGTCGATGGCGGAGCCCGCCGCGGAGTCGCCCTCCACGATATACAGCTCGCACAGGGCCGGGTCCCGCTCATTGCAGTCCTGGAGCTTGTCCGGCATCTGGCCGGACTCCAGGGCGGTCTTGCGCCGGACGGACTCCCGGGCCTTCCTGGCGGCCTCACGAGCCCGGCTGGCCATGAGGGCCTTGTCTAAAATGGCCTTGCCCACCGCCGGATTCTCCTCCAGGAACTGTTCAAGCTTGTCGCTCACCACGTTGTTCACCAGGGTGCGCATCTCGCTGTTGCCCAGCTTAGCCTTGGTCTGGCCCTCGAACTGGGCCTCGGTGAGCTTGACAGAGATGACGCAGGTCAGGCCCTCCCGGCAGTCGTCGCCGGACACCTTGTCCTCGTCCTTCAGGATCTTTGTCTTTTTGCCATAGGCGTTGAGCACATTGGTCAGGGCCCGCTTCAAGCCCTCCTCGTGCATGCCGCCCTCCGGGGTGTGGACGTTGTTGGCAAAGGAGACGATGATCTCGTTATAGCTGTCCTCGCAGTACTGCATGGCAATCTCCGCCATGGAGTCTTCCTTGGAACCTGACATATAGATAACCTGCTCATGGAGGGGGGACTTGTTCTGGTTGATGAAGGTGACGAACTCCCGGATGCCTCCCTCGTAGTGCATGGACTCCTCCGTCTCGTGCCCTGGGCGGCGGTCGGCGATAAAAATACGCACTCCCGCATTGAGAAACGCCTGCTCCCGCATCCGGCGGTGAAGGATCTCATAGTCGTAAACAGTGTCGTCGAACATTTCCGGATCGGGCTTAAACACCACCTCGGTGCCCGTCTTGTCCGTAGTCCCGATGACGGTCATCTCCTGGGTCATATTGCCTCGGGAGAACTTGACCTCGTAGATCTGTCCGTTCTTGTGAACCCGGACCTCCATCCACTCGCTCAGCGCGTTGACCACGCTGCCGCCCACGCCGTGAAGGCCGCCGGATACCTTATATCCGCCGCCGCCGAACTTGCCGCCGGCGTGGAGGACGGTATACACCACCTCCAGGGCCGGCCGGCCGGTCTGGGGCTGGATGTCCACCGGGACGCCCCGGCCGTTGTCGGTGACCCGGATCACGTCCCCCTCTAAAATCTCCACGGTGATATGGTCGCAGTAGCCCGCCAAAGCCTCGTCGATGGCGTTGTCCACGATCTCGTACACCAGGTGGTGCAGGCCCGAGCTGGAGGTGGACCCGATATACATGCCCGGGCGCTTTCGGACGGCCTCTAGGCCCTCCAGCACCTGAATTTCCGACGCGCCGTACTCGTGGTCGGTCTGGGTGGTATTCAATTCATTCAATTCGCTGCGTTCTTCTGCCATGATGTTCCTCCGCTAAGTCTGAATTATTCGATCTCGTCCCCGCCGTCCTCATCCGGGATGAAGTCCAGGCCGTCCTCGTCGTGGAGATTGGGGCCGTCCTTGCCCAGCAGTTCGGTGGCCCGCATGCGGCGGCGGTTCTTGGCCTCCTCCACGCTTTGGTGGATCAGCTCCTTCACCTCCCGGGGATGCTTTACATTTTTCAAATCCAAATGGGGCATGCTCTTGTCCGAAGAGTGGACGCACACCGTGCCCACCCCGAAAATCCGCTGTCCCAAAGTCATGCTGAGCTCCAGATCCTGCACCCGGTAGAGCAGCACCTCGTCCGCCCTCAGATTGAGAAAGCCGGTCTCGCAGAACAGCCGGTCCTCGCTGAGGGAGTATCGGGTGAAGGACAGGGGCAGGCCCAGACGGCGCTTTCTATCCTTCCAGAGATATTCAATCGGTTCCATATGACAACCTCCTTCTTGATGACAGACCCTATATGGGGAGACTCCGGGACCCCCGGGCGGCCAGCGCCGCCGGAGAGAGGGGAGTGAGGTAGACCTTTGGTTCTCCGTCTCCGCCCTCCGTCAGGACAAAGGAGCGGGGCAGGTCCTCTCCCACGGGGAACACCCGCCCCTCCTGCTCCGTCCGCTCCAGAAAGCGGCGGGTGCGGAAGGACCAGGTGGTGTTGTCCAGGTCAAAAATGCCGACAACGTCCTGGCTGCGCACCATGACGTTTTGGCCCAGGTGAAGGTACACCTCCACACCTCCTTGCTTTGGAGGGACCGCCCTCCGGGGGGTTACTTTCTCTCTCGCGAGAGAAAGTAACCAAAGAGCGCGCTTAGGGGGCAATCCGCCGGTTCGGCTTCGAGCGCCAAGGGCGCGCTCTCGCTCACAGGCGGCTTTCCCCCTAAGAACCCCCTGTTTTACGGGAGAGCTCAATACGGGAGCAGCCGTTATCCTTCCGGCGCGAGGGGCTTTCGACGCAGTTGCTCCTAGTTGTGCTGCCGCCGGTGTCTGAACACTGACAGGTACACAGGACCTACCTCCCGCGCCTCCGGGGCCCACCCCCAGCGCCTGACGCTCTGGTCAATCCCTCTTGCTTACAAATTCAGGATCGTCCGTACGGCCTGCTAGATAGTCCAAAGATATTTGATAGGTTTCAGCAATCCGTATTGCGACAGAAAATGGTGTTTCCCTTTCTCCTGCTTCGTAACGGCAATATGTGCGCAGTGGTATGCCAAATTCCTTTGCGGCTTCTCCTTGAGTCCATTTCTTCAATTTTCTCAATTCCCGCAGTTTGTCGGAAACAATACTCAAAATTTACACTTCCCCCTTGACATGCCCAAATAGGCATATTATAATATGCCCATATAGACATAAATGGAGTGATCAATATGAATTCTATTCTTGAAAGCCTCTATAACACTGCAATGGAAAACAGGTCGCAAAGCTATCTCACCCAGGACGAACTCCGGGACTATCAAAGCGTCCTCAGATCGGAGGAAAAGCTGGAAAAACAGCTGGAGGAGCTTTTAAAGGATGAACCGCTTCGGCTGTTTAAGCTGTACATAGACAACCGGGATGACGATGGAGGAATTTCCAGCGTCTCCTCTTTTCGCAAAGGGCTGGCCATGGGACTGAGGCTTGGCGCTTTTGGCCTATTAGAGCGGTAACTATTCCATCAATTGCCCATCCTTTACCCGGAACGCTTTTCCTTCTTTTAACCGAGCCAGCTTTTCCTCCTCGCAGCAGGTGATAAACACCTGCCCGGAGGTGATGCGGTTCAGTACAAATTCCTGCCGCCGGTGGTCCAGCTCACTGAGCACGTCGTCCAGCAGCAGCACCGGCCATTCGTCTGTCTCCTGCCGGAAGATGTCCCTGGCCGCCAGCTTCAGCGCCAGCGCCGCCGTCCGGGTTTGGCCCTGGGAGGCGTAGGCTTTGGCGGGCTGGCCGTTGATCTCCACCGCCAGCTCGTCTTTATGGGGGCCGGACAGGCAGGCCTTCGCCCCGATCTCCGCCTCCCGATGGGCCTCCTGGTGGGCCATCAGCTGGTGCAGGAGGACTTTAGGCGGGGCCTCCGGGTCGTCTACGGTAGACACAGTCTCATATCGAAGCCCCAGCTTTTCCCGCCCCCCGGAGCAGTCGGCGTGGATAGGCGGGGCGGCTTCCACCAGCCGCTTGACAAAGTGGGCCCGGTAGTGGACGATCACCGCCCCGCACTGGGCCATCCGCAGGGAAAAGTCGTCTAAAGTATCCAGCAGGGAGGGATATTCTCCGCAATCCTTTAAAATCCGGGTCTTATGCTGGTACAAGCGCTTATACTCCGCCAGGGCCTGAGCGTACCGGGGCCGGAGCTGGCAGATGCAGCTGTCTAGAAACCGCCGCCGGGCCTCCGCCCCCTCCCGAATCAGATACAGGTCCTCAGGACAAAACAACACAGTGTTTAATATGCCGGACAGTTCACTCGCCGTTTTCAGCTTTATTCCGTTGGAGCGCAGCTGGCGGCGGCTGCCTCGGTGAAGGTCAGCCTCCAGCACCATGGTCCGTCCCCGGCTGGTGATACTCCCCTTGAGAAAGGCGTGGTCCGCGCCGTGTTGGATCAGATCCCGGTCGTACCGGGCCCGGTGGGAAGAGGCGGAGGACAAATAGGCCGCTGCCTCCAGCAGATTGGTCTTGCCCTGGGCGTTTTCCCCCACGATCACGTTGACGCCGGGATGGAACTGGGCCTCCCCGTGGACATAGTTTCGGAAATAGTCCAGGGATATCTGATCGACGGTCATTCCACCACCAGCGTCAAATCAGGGAGTTCAGCCCGGTCCCCGGGGCGCAGCTTTTTGCCCCGCATGGTGCAGATTTCGCCGTTGACTTTGACTTCCCCCTCCTGAATAGCCATTTTGGCCTCCCCGCCGGTCTCCACCGTCCCGGCGAACTTCAACAGGGCGTCCAGCTTGATAAACTCCGTGCTGATTTTGATGTGCTCTTCCCGCATAGAAATACTCTCCTGTTCCTCGGCATAAGGACCTTCTTTTTCTTTCTATAGAAAGAAAAAGAAGCAAAAAGAAAGACTTTTAGACCGTTTCTAAAGTAACAAGGCAATGTTACGTGCCCTTGCTATTTGAATAAAGTTTAAAGTTTCTTTTTTCGCTTCCTTTTTTCTTTTCAAAGAAAAAAGGAAGGCCCTTTTCACTCCGCCGCCCGCAGCCGCACCGGCAGCACCATATATAAAAAGTTGTCCGGCTCGCCCGCCTGGGGCAGGACCAGGCAGGGTGAAGTGGCGGTGTTCAGCTCCAAACGCACCCGCTGGGCGGGGGCGGCCTTCACCGCGTCCATGAGGAATCGGTTATTGAAGCCGATTTCCAGCCCCCTGCCGTCGCCGTCGATGGGACAGGAGTCGAAGGCGGAGCCCATGGCGGTCTTGGAGGTGATGGACAGCACACCGTCGTCGAATTTGCACCGCAGGGGGCTCTTCAGCTTGTCGTTGATGATGAGGGAGGCCCGGTCGATGGACCGCTGGAGGTCGGCGGTTTCCGCCTCCAGTACGATGGCGTTATTTTGGGGGATGGTCTGGCGGTAGTTGAGGAACTCTCCCTCCAGCCGCCGGGCCACCAGCAGGGTGTCGCCGATCTGGAAGGTAACATGGCGGTCTCCCTGGGTGACCGTCACCGGCTCGTCGGAGTCGGCGCAGATTTTCTCCACCTCTTTCAGAGCCGCCCCGGGGACCACGAAGGACAGCTTTTCCGCCCCCTCCTGGTCCAGCAGCTTCTCCCGGCGCAGGGCCAGCCGGTAGCCGTCCACCGCCACCATGGTTAGCTCCTGGCTGCCGGCCTCAAAGAGGGCGCCGGTGTGAATGGGCCGGCTCTCATTGTCGCTGACGGCAAAAATGGTCTGGCTGATCATGGCCCGCAGGTCCTCCTGGGTGATGGTCAGGCTGTTTCCCTCGTCTACGGAGGGCAGGTCGGGGAAGTCCTCGTCGCTGGTGCCCATGATGTCGTAGGAGGTAGGTCCTCCTTGAATGTGGACGGAAAAGCCCTCGGTGGATATGGACACCATGTCGTCGGGCATACGGCGGAGAATTTCGCCAAACAGCCGGGCAGATAGTACGATGGCTCCCCCCTCCGTTACCTCAGCGGACACCTTGGTGACGATGCCGGTTTCCAGGTTGTAGCCGCTGAGGCACAGACCGCTTATATCCGCTTCGATGAGCACACCTTCCAAAGCCTGGATAGAGCTTTTGGAAGCCACCACCCGTCCGGCAGTGGTGACGGCGGTTTGTAAGATGGCTTTTTCACAGGAAAATTTCATAGGGTGCTTCCTTTCTCCCTCCTCCGCAAGGAGAGGAAGGGTTTAAAATAACGTAGTAGTCCGTAGGGGGCGAGGAAGCTGTGGAAAACTTGGAAGAGCAGGAAATTGCAAGGCTTTGCCTGTCCACAGCGCCGTCCACAAAATCTCCACAGTCCAAACAGGGCCTGTTCGCCCTCTAAACCCTTCCACAGCTTTCCACACCACAGTCCGCAGAATTGTGGAAGTTTGTGGTGTAAAAAAACTTGGAGGCGAACGGGGCGCAGCTCAATAGGCGGAGTTCACTGCGTTGGTGATGTCCCGGATGATCTCCATCATCTCGGGCTGGGTTTTCATCATCTTCTCCACCCGGTTGATGGAGTTGAGCACGGTGGAGTGGTGACGGCCGCCGAATTGCTGGCCGATCTCCGCCAGGGAGAGCTGGGTCATTTCCCGGATGATGTACATGGCCACGTTTCTGGCGGTGCTGATTTCCTTGTTCTGGCTCTGGCCGGTGATGGCGGCGGCATCCAGCTCGTAAAACCGAGCCACCTCTTGAATGACAGTCCCGGCGGAAGGCAGGAAGTTCTCCTTGGCCCGCAGGATATCCCGCACCGCCCGAATAGTGGTCTCCACGTCCACCTGGGCCCCCATCAATTCCTGGAAAGCCATGATTTTGTTGACCACGCCCTCGATCTGCCGCACGTTGGAGGTGATGTTCTCCGCCACATAGGACAGCACCGGGTCGGGCAGAGAAATGCCCCGTTCCAGGGCTTTGTTTTTCAGCAGCGCTACTCTTGTTTCATAGTCCGGCGGCTGGATATCGATGGGCAGGCCCTGCTCAAACCGGGTTTTCAGCCGCTGTTCCAGCCGGAGCATTTCATGGGGCGGCCGGTCGGAGGTAAATACAATTTGTTTTTTCTGCTCGTAGAGAGTATTAAAGGTGTGGAACAGCTCCTCCTCGCTGGAGTCCTTTCCGGCGATGAACTGCACGTCGTCCATGAGAAACAGGTCTACCTGGCGGTATTTGTCCCGGAAGCCCTGCATGTCGATGCCTCGGCGCAGGTTGCCGATAAGCTCATTGACAAAATCCTCGCTCTGAATATAGAGGATGCGGGAACCGGGCCGGAGCTGTTTGACCCGGTTGGCGATGGCGTGGAGCAGGTGGGTTTTTCCCAGCCCGGACTGGCCGTAAATGAACAGGGGGTTATAGGCTCCGCCGGGCTCCACCGCCACGCTTTGGGCGGCGGTGTAGGCCAGGCGGTTGGTGGAGCCAACCACAAACCGCTCGAAGGTGTAGCGGTCGGATTCGTCCCCAGCGGGAGACGGCACAGCGGCCTGGCGGGTGTAGACCTCCCGTTCCTCCGGAAGCAGCAGGGCCACGTCCACGTCAAAGGAGAACAATTCTTTCAGCGCCGCCTCCACTCCGGACTGAAACCGGGTGCGAATGATGTTGCGCTTGAAGTCGGTGGGTACGCACAGCACCAGCCGGGTGTCCTCCAGGGCGACCGCTTCCACATCGCCAAACCAGGTCTCGATGGAGACGGCCGTCATACTGCCCTCCATCAGGCTTTTTACTTTTTCCCACACATCGGCGGCGGATTTCATGGGCGGCAGCCTCCTAAATGTTCTGATATCGTAACTAATCAATTATACCAAAAAAGGAAGCCGCGTACAAGGGCTTTTCACCATTCTTTTATATAATAGTATCCCGCGAGGGCCCCATTTTTTTGGCAAAACGGGCACTGGGCGAAAAAAGGGCACAATATCTTGTGCCCGGCGGGGAGGAAAAGAATATTGCCGATTTTTTGTTGACAGCGGGAATAAATCAAGGTATAATCACAAGAAGCGTGATTTGCGCGCGATATTTGCCAACCGCGCCTTTTGACAGGCGTTGTGGAACGCGCCGCCCCGGGCAGGGAGACGCGCAAAATCGTACAGGAGGTGTTCCCGCATGAAGCGTACCTATCAGCCCAAGAAGCGTCAGCGCTCCAAGGTCCACGGCTTCCGCAAGCGCATGGCTACCAGCAACGGCCGCAAGGTCCTCGCCCGCCGCCGCGCCAAGGGCCGCGTCCGCCTGAGCCACTGATGGCGCACACATCGGGATAACAATACGACCGGGGCGCGGGAGTTTTTCCCTCGCCCCTAGGCGTTTATGCGCGGAGAAGCGCGAGCTTAGGTGCGCCGCCCTGGATGGACTGAAGTGAGGGAAAAGCCCAAGGCCCACGCAGTGGGACTGGGTTCTGCCCGAATCGGAGGGAAGCCGGGGCGAGGAGTGCGCCTAAAGCGAGCGTGACAACGTGAAAGCGACTGAGCGGCCTGACCGCTTCGCAGCGTAGCAGCACGGAGGCAAGTTTTGCCCAAGTCGAAGCGAGATCGGCCGAATGCCCTGGCTACTCCGCAGCGCAGAAGCGCCCTGCGATGGATTATCCCAAAACGGAGGGTCGTATGAAGAAAACCGTATCTCTCAAAGAAAACCACCTGTTCCGCCGGGCGTACAACAGAGGAAAAACTGCGGCGGACAGCCGCCTGGCCCTCTATGTCCGGGGCAACGGCCGGCGGGACAACCGGCTGGGCCTCACGGTATCCACCAAGGTGGGCCATGCCGTGGTGCGCAACAGGGTGCGCCGCCGCCTGCGGGAGATCTACCGCCTCCACGAGGATCAGATGGCGGGGGGCCGGGACGTAGTGGTGGTGGCCCGGGTACGGGCCGCCTCCAGCGATTACCATCAGCTGGAAAAGTCTTTTTTGAGACTGGCGGACAAGCTGGAGCTGCTGAAAAAGGAAGGGTCCAAGTGAAAAAACTGCTGCTGGCCCTCATCCGCTGGTACAGGCGGGATATCTCCCCCTGCCGCCCGCCCTGCTGCCGGTTTATCCCCACCTGCTCCACCTATGCCCTGGAGGCGGTGGAGGTCCACGGCGCGGTGAAGGGCGGGGCGCTGGCCCTGTGGCGCGTTTTGCGCTGCCACCCCTTCCACAGGGACAAAAACTTCATTTACGACCCCGTCCCGCCCAAGAAAATCAAACGAATTTAGGAGGCCAAACATGGATATTTGGCAAATCCTCATGACCCCGTTCAGCTGGCTGCTGAAGCTGTTCTGCCAGGTGTTCGACAGCTACGGCATCGCCCTGTTCCTGTTCACCATTGTCATCAAGGTGGTCCTCTTCCCCCTCCAGCTCAAGGGCAAAAAGAGTATGATCAAGATGAACGTGCTCAACGCCCAGGTTCAGGAGATCCAGAAACGCTGCGGCAACGACAAGGAGCGCTACAACCAGGAGGTCCAGAAGTTCTACGCCGAGAACAACGCCAGCCCCTTGGGAGGCTGCGGCTGGTCTTTCATCCCCCTGATCATCCTGTACCCCCTGTACGCCATCATCCGCCGTCCGCTGAAGTACATGATGTGGCTCACCGAGGACGCGGTGAAGGCGGTGGCCAGCGCCGTGGGCTGGACCGCCAAAATGGGGAGCGAGTTCACCGTGGCCGGTTCCAACGAGCTGCTGCTGGCTCCCATGCTCAACGCTGGCAACCTGGAGGCCGCCAAAGCCGCCGCCGCGGCCACCGGCGTGTCCGCCGCCAGCATGTTCCTCATTAATTTCGACTTCTTCGGCATCGACCTGTCCAAAGTCCCCCAGCTCATGTTCTGGAAGGATGGGCTGAACTGGGGCTCCATCGGGCTGTTCCTGCTGCCCGTCATCTCCGCCGCCCTGTCCGTGGTATCCATGTTTGTCTCCCAGAAAACCAACCAGATGAACAAGGATCAGGCGCCTCCCAAGATGAATCTCTCCCTGATCCTCATGGGCCCCATTATGTCCCTGTGGATCGGCTTTGCCCTTCCCGCCGGCATGTGTATCTACTGGATCGCCAACTCCCTGCTGGGCATGGTGCAGGAGGTCATCTGCGGCACCATGCTCCGCAAGGATTACGAGGCCGCCCAAAAGGAGATGGAGGAGCAGGCCGCCAAGGCCAAGGAGGCCGAGAAGGAGCGCCGCCGCATCGCCGCTGAGAAGAAGGCCGCCGCCCTCGCCGCCGGCAAGGACCCCAAGAAGGCCCATCAGAAGAAGAACAAGGAGCCGGGGGTGGACCTGTCTGCCAGCCGGGAGGGCCTGCGGGCCTACGCCCGGGGACGCGCCTATGATCCCAACCGCTACCCCGTCACCCCCTACTGGGACCCCAACGGCCCCGCCAAGCCCGCTGAGGAGGAGCCCGAAGAGCTCACTGAGGAGGAAAAGGCCATCGTGGCCCAGTCCAACCCGGAACTGGCCGCCCAGGGGTCGGCCGCCGAGGAGAAGGCCAAGGCCCAGGAACCCGCCAAGCCCGCCGAGGAGCCAGACGCCGGAGACGGCGGGGACTATGAGGAGGCCTACGCCGAGGACGAAGAACAATAAGCATCCCTGTTAAGACGCCCGGGAGGGGTGAACCCCTCCCCTACATTGACAAAAGGAGTGCAGTTTCGTGCTGAAATACATGGAATTCACCGCCAAAACCGAGGATGAGGCCATTGCCAAGGGTCTGGCCTATCTGGGCATGGACCGGGACGACGTGTCCGTGGAGATCCTGGAGCGGGGCAAGACCGGCTTTTTGGGGATAGGCTCGGTACCCGCCAAGGTGAAGCTCACCTATGAGGCCCCCGATGAGCCAAGGCAGGAGCCCATTCCCGAGCCCGTGGCGGAGGTCAAGCCCGCCCCCGAGGCCAGGCCCCAGCGGCCCGCACCGCCCAAGCCCCCCCGTCCCGAGGCCAAGCCTCAGCCGAAACCCCAGCCCGCGCCCAAGGCGGACAAACCCGCTCCCGCCCCAAAGCCCGTCCCCAAGGGGGAGGCGGTGGATGACGACGTGTCCGCCGCAATCGTGAAGTTCCAGACCGGCCTGTTTGAGCACATGGGGGTGGAGGCGGTCCCCGTGGTCACCCGGGAGGGGGACACCTACCAGGTGGTGCTGGAGGGGGAGAATATGGGAGCCCTCATCGGCCACCGGGGGGAGACCCTGGACGCCATCCAGCAGCTCACCGGATACGCCGTCAACAAGGGCCGCAGCCACCGGGTCCGCATCCATGTGGACGCCGAGGGCTACCGGGCCCGCCGGGAGGAGTCCCTGAACCGCCTGGCCCGCAAGACGGCGGGCAAGGTGGTGAAGTACCGCCGGAACATTACACTGGAGGCCATGAACGCCTACGAGCGCCACGTGATCCACACCGCCCTCCAGGATTACCCCGGCGTGTCCACCTTCTCCACCGGCACCGAACCCAACCGCCGCACCGTGGTGGCGTACGATCCCGGGAAGATGTAACCTACTTTTTCTTTTCAAAGAAAAAGTAGGCAAAAAGAAACTTTTGGACCGTTACCAAAGCGGGCGAAAGTCGTTACAGTTCCGCTCGACCATAAATTGGTCTGAAAGAATAAGAAAAATATATTGATTTTATTCAGGGCCGGGCAGAAACAAATCAAGTTTTTGCCCGGCCTCGAAGGTAGTATAACAATTAGATAGAAGTATAAAAGTTTCTTTTTTCGCTTCCTTTTTTCTTTTCAAAGAAAAAAGGAAGAAAAACAAGGAGGGATGAACATGGAGATCAGCGTGCTCCGGCTGGGTCAGATCGGCACCAACTGCTATATTTTCCGCCGGGAGGGCGGGTACAAGTGCGGCGTTGTGGACCCCGGCGACCAGGGGGAGCAGGTGGCCCGGTGGCTGGTGGACAAGGGGCTGGAGGCGGAAGCCGTATTTCTCACCCACGGCCACTTTGACCACATCCTGGGCATACCCGGCCTGCGGGAGGAGTGGCCGGACCTGCCTGTCTACTGCCACCCCGCGGATTTTGGCGAGGGCGAGACCACCGGCATGTTCGGGGAGCGGTTCCCCACCGTCCGCTCTTTTGGGGACATTACGCCCTATAAGGAGAGCGATGTGGTGGAGATGGATGGGATTAAAATCGAGGTGCTGGAGACCCCGGGCCACACCCCCGGCTCGGTGACGCTGCGCGCGAGGGATGTGCTGTTCACCGGCGACACCCTGTTTGCCGGGTCCATGGGCCGCACCGACTTCGAGGGCGGGGATGAGAAAGCCATGATGGCATCCCTGCGGAGGCTGGCCCAGCTGGAGGGGGACTATCAGGTGCTCCCCGGCCACGAGGGCCGGTCCACCCTGAACCGGGAGCGGGAAACCAATTACTGCGTCCGGGCGGCTCTGAGGGGTTGAGATGAAGCTCTGGCTGCGAGAGGAAAACTGGCCCTGGAGCCCGGAAAAATACCGCTTTCCCGCGGAGCAGATGCTGCTCACCCTCTTCCCCGGCCAGCGGCCCGAGTACCCGGAGAGCCTGTCTCCGAAAGAGGACGGGGTGACCGTCACCCTGCGCCGGGGGCCGGAGCTGGCCCAGGTCCGCGCCCTGGTGAGGCTGGGGGAGAGGCAGGGGCGGGGCGAGGCCAGCTTTCCGGCGGAGGAGCTGGACCGGCGGTGGGAGCAGGTGTACCACACCGTGTCCCATGCTCTAAAGCAGGCCTTTTACCAGGCCGGGACAGCCCTGCTGGGCCGTGAGCTGCCCTGGGGTTCGCTGACGGGGGTGCGGCCTGTTAAGTTGCCCACCCGGGCCATGGCGGCGGGCAAGACTCCGCAGGAGGCGGAGCGGGGGCTGCGGGAGGTCTATCGGGTGTCCCCACCCCGAGCGGCGCTGGCGGTGGAGTGCGCCCAGGCCGCCCTTGAAGTCCAAAGGGAGCTGGATAAGGACAGTCTGGCGCTGTATATCGGCATTCCCTTCTGCCCCACCCGGTGTGCCTACTGCTCCTTTATTTCCGCCGACGTGAAGCGTTCCCTGTCCCTGGTGGAGCCCTACGTGGACGCCCTCTGCAAAGAGATCCGGCTGGCGGGGAGGCTTCTCCGGGAGGAGGGCCTGCACATCTCCTGCGCCTATATGGGGGGCGGCACCCCCACTACCCTGTCGGCGGAACAGCTCCACAAAGTTCTGTCATCTGTGGAAAACTTTTTGCCCATGGAGCGGTGCGCCGAGTTCACTGTGGAAGCGGGACGGCCGGACACCATCACCCCGGACAAGCTGGGGACCCTGAAAAAACACGGCATTCACCGCATCTCCATCAACCCCCAGACTATGGAGGCCCACGTCCTGCGGGCCATGGGGCGGGCCCACACCCCGGCGGAGATTGTGGAGGCCATGGCCATGGCAAAGGAGCACTTCGGCGGGTTGGTGAACATGGACCTGATCGCCGGACTGCCCACCGACAGCCTGGAGGGCTTCAGCCGCACCCTGGACCAAGTGCTGGCCATGGGCCCGGCCAATGTCACCGTCCACACCCTGGCGCTGAAAAAGGGGTCCCGGCTGATTGAAGAGGGCGGGGAGCTGCCCGCCCGGTCGACGGTGGAGGCCATGCTGGAGCTGGCCTCGGCCCGCCTGCGGGGGGCGGGCTGCTCCCCTTACTACCTCTACCGGCAGAAATATATGTCCGGGTCCTTTGAGAATGTGGGCTGGACAAAGCCGGAGGCGGTGTGCGCCTACAACATCGTGATGATGGAGGAGCTTCAGACGGTGCTGTCCCTTGGGGCCGGGGGGATCACAAAGCTGGTGGACCCGGACCAGCGGAAAATCCTCCGGCTGAACAACCCCAAGTACGCCAAGGAGTATCTGGACAGCTGGGACAAGGTGGCGGAGGGCAAGCGGGCCGCCGCCCGGTTCCAGGGTGAACTGTCACGGCGAAAGGGCTGAGCGCCCGAATATGAAAAAGGAAGCGCCGTCCGGCGCTTCCTTTTTCATGTGGCGTTTTTACTTTTTAGTAAAGGACATGGGGTACAGGCCCTCCAGCTCGCTGTCGTCCACGCCCTCGCCGGTGAGGGTCAGGGTGGAACCGTCCAGCTTGTAGGGCTCCACCCCCGTGCCGTCGTCATCGGTCAGATAGAGCATCTCGCTTTTGGCCTCGAAGGTGCCGCTGCTCTCCATCTCGCCCAGGGAGGACATCATGTCCTCCTTGCTGAACAGCTGGTCCATGAAATCGTCCATGGTGAGGCCCATGCTGGACAGCGCCTCGTCCACGGTCATCTCCTGGCCGCTCTGGGCGATCAAGTCCTCAAAGTAGCGGGTGGCGCCCTCTTTGAAGCCCGCCAGAATGCTGTCCAGGCTCTGGTCCATGGCGTCCTTGTCCACAGCCAGCTTGTAAGTATCGTCCTCGTTGAAGGTCAGCACCAGTTTGATGGAAAAGTCCTTGATGGTGAAATACTGCATGAGATCCTGGTCGCCGCCCATGCCGGCCTTCATCTGGTCGTTGACCATGTCGGTCAGGTCCAGGGTGGACTCCCAGCTGCCCACCAGGGCCTTTTTGTCGCCGCCGCCGCAGCCGGAGCACATCAGCAGCAGGGCGCACATCAGGCTGAGACAGGCCAAAAGGGACAGGCTTTTTCTTACTTTTTTGTTCTTCATCATTTCCCGATCCTCTTTTCAAAGTAGTACTTGACAGGCCGGCCAGCCGTATCCGCCATATTCCGCGAAAGCCGCGCACTTACGGTACATTGTGCCAGACGCCAGGGCTATTCTACTACCGGCCTATGCGCTTTGTCAATCGGGGATAATAGAAGAAATATTACCGTCCTACCCCTTGACAGTGCCCAAATTGACTGATATACTACTAGAGCCGCTTTGAATGGGTAGAAGCGCGGAGAAGCGAACGAACGTCCTGGCCGCTTCGCAGCGTGACAACAAGTGGGGACCATCCCCCGCCCCCGACAGCGAGCCCGTAATAAAGGAAAGGAGTGCAGATATGCACGCGATCATCGAGACCGGCGGCAAGCAGTACAAGGTGGCTGAGGGCGATACCCTCTACATCGAGAAGCTGAACGTGGAAGCCGGCGACACCGTCACCTTTGACAAGGTTCTGGCCGTCCTGGACGGCGACAGCGCCAAATTCGGCGCCCCCGCAGTGGACGGCGCCTCCGTCACCGCCAACGTGGTGAAGAACGGCAAGGGCAAGAAGGTGCTGGTGTTCAAGTACAAGCCCAAGAAGAACTACCGCCGCCGTCAGGGCCATCGTCAGCCCTACACCAAGGTGGAGATCACCAAGGTCAACGCCTGAGGGAACCGGCTGTGACCACCGTCACCTTCCACAGCGGGTCCGGCCGCATTGACGGCTTCCTGGTGGAGGGCCACAGCGGGTATGCCGAGGCGGGCGCGGACATTGTGTGCGCCGCCGTCTCCGCCGTCGTGGGGCTCACCGAGTGCACCATCAACGAGGTGCTGGGCCTGGGGGCCCCGGTGAAGGCCCGGGAAAAGGACGCCCGCATTTCCCTCAAGCTCCCGGTTGGGCTGAGCGAGGAGAACGAATATACCTGTCAGAACCTGCTGACGGGCATGATGGTCTACCTCCAGGCCATGGGCTCGGAATATCCCGAAAATCTCATCGTCTTGTTGGACGATGAAGACGAAAAGGACTGAGGTCCTTAACCTTTGACAGAAAGGACGGAAACGACTATGCTGAAGCTCAATATCCAGTTCTTCGCCCATAAAAAGGGCGGTGGCTCCACCAAAAACGGCCGTGACTCCCAGGCCAAGCGCCTGGGCGTGAAGCGGGCCGACGGCCAGTTCGTGCTGGCGGGCAACATCCTGGTGCGCCAGCGCGGCACCCACATCCACCCCGGCGTCAACGTGGGCAAGGGCAGCGACGACACCCTGTTCGCCCTCAAGGACGGCAAGGTGAAGTTCGAGCGCCTGGGCAAGGACCGCAAGCAGGTCTCCATCGTGGAGATCGCGCAGTAAAATTTGCCTGGAAAGCCGCAAACGGGGGACCGTTTGCGGCTTTTTTACGGGAAACGAAGGGCCGTTCTTTTTCTTTGAAAAGAAAAAGAACCAAAAAGAAACTTTTAGACTATTTTTAACCAAAATTGTGCCATAATGTGAGAGATACCCGAAATACTATTTTGTGGTGGAATTGATTCTCTTTCTTTCAGTAGAAGCAGCTTGAAGTTTCTTTTTTTGCTTCTTTTTTTCTTTTCAAAGAAAAAAAGAAGGACCTTACAAACGATAGGAGGTCATTATGGCCAGCAATCAATTTATCGACACCGCCCGGATCACCGTCCGGGCCGGGGCGGGCGGCGGCGGCGCGGTGGCCTTCCACCGGGAGAAGTACGTGGCCGCCGGCGGCCCCGACGGCGGCGACGGCGGCCGGGGCGGGGACATCATCCTGCGGGTGGACCCCCACATGTCCACTCTGATGGACTTCCGCTACAAGCGCAAATACGTGGCGGAGAACGGCAAGGACGGCCAGGGCAAGCGGTGCTCCGGCAAGGATGGGAATGATTTGGTGATTCGGGTCCCCAAGGGTACCGTAGTCCGGGACTTGGAGACAAAAGAGATCATCTGCGACATGTCCGGCCAGGAGGATTTCGTGCTGGCCAAGGGAGGCAACGGGGGCTGGGGCAACCAGCACTTCGCCACTCCTACCCGCCAGGTTCCCCGGTTCGCCAAGGCGGGACTGCCGGGGCAGTACCGGGAGGTGCTGCTGGAGCTGAAGCTGCTGGCCGACGTGGGGCTGGTGGGCTTCCCCAACGTGGGCAAGTCCACCCTGCTCAGCGTGGTCACCCGGGCCCAGCCCAAGATCGCCAACTACCACTTCACAACCCTCTCCCCCAACCTGGGGGTGGTGCCCGTGGACGAGGGGCAGTCCTTTGTGCTGGCCGACATTCCCGGCATCATCGAGGGGGCCGCCGACGGCGCGGGGCTGGGCCACGATTTCCTGCGCCACGTGGACCGCTGCCGCCTGCTCATCCACGTGGTGGACGTGTCCGGCTCCGAGGGCCGGGACCCGGTGGCCGACTTCGACGCCATCTGCGAGGAGCTTCAGCGCTGGTCTCCCGAGCTGGCCTCCCGGCGGATGCTGGTGGCCGCCAACAAGGTGGATATTATGGAGAACTCCGAGCTGCTGGCGCGGCTGCGCTCCCATGTGGAGGCCAAGGGCTGCCCCCTGTTCGAGCTGTCCGCCGCCACCCACAAGGGCACAAAAGAGCTGATGTTCGCCGCCGCCCAGGAGCTGTCCACCCTGCCCCCGGTCATCGTCTACGAGCCCACCTACGTGGAGCGCCCCCCGAAGGTGGACACCTCGGAGTCCCTGGACATCCAGCGGGACGAGGACGGCACCTGGCTGGTGGACGGGCCCTGGCTGCGCCAGCTCATGGCCAATGTCAACTTCTCCGACTACGAAAGCCGCAACTGGTTCGAGCGCAAGCTGCGGGACGCCGGCGTGTACCAGCAGCTGGAGGACCTGGGGGTCCAGGACGGGGACGCCGTGTGCCTCTACAATCTGGAGTTTGAATACCAGCGGTAGAGGTCTTCCTTTTTTCTTTGAAAAGAAAAAGGAAAGAAAGAGTAATGGCCTGGAGCTTTGTACCGAAATGAAAAATCGTGGAATTCACGAAGGATTTGCCCTTGACAAGCCATCCGAAGGTCCTGTCATGCAGGATTACGGGCAGGATATCCTTGCACAAGGCTGTGGAAGTTTGTGTGGAAGTTGTGGAAAACCTTGAAAACAGCGGGATTTCCAAAAATAGGATGCAAGATGCAAGAAAACCAGAGCCTCAAATCAGCCAAATTATTTTCTCCGATTTGCCCAAAGCCGCCCTTTGACGCGGTGAAAGAGCCCTTGGGATGGAACGATTATTCCATCCCAAGGGCCTTTGCGTTAGTGTAGCAGGGTGTTTTCCTCCGTGAGGCCGGACAGGGAGCTGTCGGTGGAGAAATATTGTGCCAGGATGCCCGCCGCCAGCTCCGCCAGGCTGCCGCCAGCATCGCCGCCCTCCGCCACCAGGCACAGGGCCACCTGGGGGTCGTCGTAGGGGGCGAAGCACACGAACAGGGCGTTGGTGGTGGCCGCCTTGGCGGAGGTCTCGGCGGTACCCGTCTTACAGCCCACCTCCACCGGGAGGGGGTCGAACCACCGGGCCATGGTGGCCGTCTTGGACAGGTCGTACATGCCCTGCTTAATGAGGGCCAGGTGCTCCGGCTGTATGTCCACCGTGTGGAGGGGGTCCGCCTCATAGGTCTGGGTGACCTGGCTGTAGTCGCTGGACTTGAGCTCCTTCAGCAGGTGGCACTGATAGTGGTTGCCGCCGTTCACCAGGGTGGCGATATAGTTGGCCAGCTGGAGGGGGGAGAACAGATTGTTTCCCTGGCCGATGGCGGCGTACATGGTGTCGCCGTCATACCACGGCTGGTCGTAAAGGGCGGAGGTCTCCGGCCCGGCCACGTGGCCCTTGTCCTCCGGGATCTCTATGCCGGTGTACTCCCCCAGACCGAACTTTTGGGCGTACTCCCGGATGGTGGCGATGCCGGTGCGCCGCCCCACGTCATAGAAAAAGACGTCGCAGGAGTCCTTGATGGCGTCCGTCACATTCTCGCTCCCGTGTCCGGGCTTCCACCAGCAGAAGGGCTGGTCGGAGGGGTTGGGATAAAAACGATAGCGCCCGGTGCAATCGATCCGCTCCCGGGTGGTGATGGTGCCCGAGTCCAGGGCGGCCAAGGCGGTGAGCATCTTGAAGGTGGAGCCGGGGGCGTAGCGGCCCATGGTGGCCCGGTTGGTCAGGGGCCTCCGCTTGGTGTCGGTGGACAGCTCGGCGTAGTTCTCCCGGAAGGTGGACAGGTCATAGGTGGGGTAGGAGGCCAGGGCCAGCACCCCCCCGCTCATGTCCACCACCGCCGCGGCCATCCCCTGGGGGTCCTCCTGCCGAGCGGCGTACTGGGCCAGCAGGTCCTCGGTGGTGGCCTGGAGGGCCATGTCCAGAGTGAGCACCACATTGTCCCCCGGCTCCGGCTCCTTCCGCCACTCCTGGCTGATGGTGTTGCCGGCGTCGTCCTTCTCAATGAGCCGGGAGCCGCTGACGCCGTGGAGCTGCTCCTCAAAGGCCAGCTCCACCCCCTCCTTGCCCACGGTGGCGTTCATGGGGTAGTTGAGCTCCTTGTAATGGTCCCATTCGGCGCCCCTGTCGATCTTCCCGGTGAAGCCCAGCACATGGGCGGCATAGCCCGTCTCGTATTTCCGGGTGGTGGCCGTCTCGATGCGCACCCCCGCCAGAGCGCGCTCCTTCACCTTGGAGATGAAGGTCATGTCCACCCCCTGGGCAAAGAGATAGGCGCTGTTGTCCACCTCATGGAGGCGCAGGTACAGCTCGTACAGCACCCCCGCCAGCTCCCGGTCCCGGTAGTCGGGTTCCTCCCCCTCCTCGATGAGGCCGAAGGTCCGGCACATGGCGGTCAGCAGCTCTTCCGCGGAGGGGACGGGCTTGTCGTCGGCGAGCCACTTGCGCTTCCTGGCCAGGGCCCCCAGGAAGGTGGACCGGGTCTCCATCTCCCCCTCGCTGTTCTTCTGCTGGAAGGAGAAGGGGGTGTCGGTGGTGAAGGTCCAGGGGGCGGAGGCCGAGATGGGCAGGTCGGAGGTCCACTCCACCCCCTCCTCCCGGCAGACGTCCAGCAGCTGGGCCAGAATGTCGTTGCGGGCGCTGCCCATGGCGGCGTAGTCCAGGGTGACGTTGTAGCTCACCTCGTTGGTGACCAGCACCCGGCCGTAGCGGTCCAGAATCTCTCCCCGGACGCTGTCCACCTGCTCGGGCTGGACGTTGCGCACAGTGGAGTTGGAACGGTAGTCGGCCCCATCCACGATCTGGGTCTGGTAGAGCACGGCCACGAACCCGGCCAGGATGGCGCAGAAAATGGTGATCAGCAGGTTGGAGCGCAGCTTGAGGCGGCGGGCCTCCCGCTCCGCTTTCTCCTCCTGGATGTGTACAGGGTCAAAGGGGTTATTCATGGTAGATCCTCCCGTAATTCACACAGCAGAACCGGCCCGCCCAGTACACGGGCAGAGCCAGGGCCAGGGTCCACAGCAGCTCCGGGGCCGCCGTCCGCAGCAGCACCCCGGCGGGGGCGGTGTGGGACGCAAGGCGGACGCCCACCGTCCAGCCCTCCCAGATCAAAATGGTAAAAAAGGAACAGATCAGGTGTCCCCAGGCGTCCCGCCGGAGGAGATACTGGGTGGTGAGGCCGGACAGCCACCCGAAAAGGGACAGGGAGAACACGCATCCCGGCCCCAGATAGCCCAGGGAGGACATCACCACCCCGCAGGCCGCCCCGTAGACGGCGCCGAAAGGCGCCCCCTCCAGCGTGCCCCCCGCCACCGCCAGAACGGGCAGCAGCAGGGGCAGGGAGATGGGCAGGGGGCCCAGCACATAGTAGTTGACCACCGCCACCAAAAACATGACGATGAGATAGGAGGTCCATTTTAAAATGATGTCGTGTCGGGTCATGAGCCCTCCTTTCCAACGTTGTCGCGCTCCGCCTGTTCGCGACGCGCGGCTTCCTTCCGACTTGAGCAAAACCCGCCTCCGCTTTGCGGCGGCTGGGCTTTTGCTCTCGCTCCAGCCCATCCGCGCTGCTCACGACGGCTCCGCGCTCAGTTGGCCGAACAGGGCCCAGGTGGAGCAGTCTGTGATTCTGACATCCGCAAAGCGGCCGATGAGGGCGGGGTCCCCGCTCAGGTGGACCAGCCGCCCCCCCGCCGTCCGGGCGGTGAGGTTGTTCCGGGGGTCCTCCCCCGGCCCGTCGATGAGGCAGCGCTGCACCGTGCCGATGTAGGCCCGATGCTTTTCCAGGGAAATGCGGTTCTGCGCCGCCACCAGCCGGTCAAAGTTGGCGGACTTCTCCTCCTTCGGCATGGGGTCGGGCAGCTCCGCCGCCGGGGTGCCCTTCCGAGGGGAGTAGATGAAGGTGAACAGGGCGTCGAAACGGACCTCCTCAATGAGGGACAGGGTGTCCTCAAACTCCGGGGTGGTCTCCCCAGGGAAGCCCACGATCACGTCGCTGGTGAGCACCACATCCGGGATGCGGGCCCGCAGGGCCTCCACCTTGGCCAGGTACTGCTCCCGGGTGTACCGGCGGTTCATGGCGGCGAGGACCCGGGTATTGCCGGATTGGAAGGGCAGGTGGATCACCGGAGCCACCTTTTCGCACTTTGCCATCACGTCGAACAGCTTTTCTGTGGCATCCTTGGGGTGGGAGGTCATGAACCGCAGGAGAAACTCCCCTGGAATGGCGGCGGCCGCCTCCAGCAGGCGGGGGAAGTCCCACTCCCCTTCCAGGTCCTTGCCGTAGGAGTTCACGTTCTGCCCCAGCAGGGTGATATCCTTATAGCCCTCCTCCGCCAGCGCCCGGATCTCGGAGAGGATGATCTCCGGCTCCCGGCTGCGCTCCCTCCCCCGGGTGTAGGGCACGATGCAGTAGGAGCAGAAGTTGTTGCACCCGTACATGATGGACACCCAGGCTTTCAATCTGCCCGAGCGGCGCACGGGCAGGCCCTCGGCGATGGCCCCGTCGTCGGGCTGGGTCTCAAACACCCGGCCCCGGCGCAGCTGCACCCGGCGCAGAAACTCCGGGAAGCGCCAGAGCTGCTGGGGGCCGAACACCAGATCCACATGGCGGTAGGATTGGCGCAGGCGCTCCGCCACGTGGGGCTCCTGGGCCATGCAGCCGCACAGGCAGATGATCTGGTCCGGGTTCTTCCGCTTGCCGTGGACCAGGGCCCCCACGTTGCCGAACACCCGCTGCTCGGCGTGCTCCCGGATGGCGCAGGTGTTGATGACGATGACATCCGCGCCCCGGTCGGTGTCGGTGATCTCATAGCCCATCTCGCACAGCATGCCCCGCAGAAGCTCGGAGTCCGCCTCGTTCTGCTGGCAGCCGTAGGTGTCCACGTAGGCCAGGGGGGGCGCGGGGCGCCGGGCGTTGAGGGCGCGCAGCTGGTTGCAGTATTCCTTTTGCCGCTGAATGTCCTCAGCGGGTATGACAGGGGTGGTTCGTTTCAAGGGTTTGGACCTCCATAGGAAAATTTGTGGGATAAGCCGGGGAAGTTTTCCTTGACAGCCGTTATGTCACCCTCAACGTGTGGAAAAGGGATTGTGGAAAACTGTGTGGAACTTGTTGAAAACTGTGGAACAGTGGGGGTTTGGAGCGGAGGGCCGAAAAAATCTTGTTACAATTCTGTAACTTTTTTGGGGTGAAAAACTGGACAAAACTTCGCCGCAAAGTCCGTTTGGCTTCGCTTCCTTGCGTCTCGCCGCCAACCGGCACCCGCTGCGCTGGGCTGCCGGCTGGGGGGCTTATTGGTTCAGCCGCGCCGCTACCACCCGGGCCGCCTTTACCCCCGACGCCCCGGCCTGGGCCAAACCTCTGGTCACCCCCGCGCCGTCCCCCACGGCGAAGAAGCCGGGCAGGGCGGTCTCCAGCTCGTGGGACAGCTTAATGCGGGCGGAGTAGAATTTTACCTCCGCGCCGTACAGCAGGGTGTCGTAGTTGGCGGTGCCCGGGGCCAGCTTGTCCAGGGCGTAGATCATCTCGATGATGTCGTCCAGCTGGCGCTTGGGCAGGGCCAGGGACAGGTCCCCCGGCACAGCGGCGGTGAGGGTGGGCCGGACAAAGGATTTGGACATGCGGTGGTCGTTGGTCCGGCGGCCCCCCACCAGGTCCCCGAACCGCTGAACCAGCACGCCCCCCGCCAGCATGTTGGACAGGGACGCGATGTGCTTGCCGTAGCGGTAGGGCTCGTTGAAGGGCGACGTGAAGCGGTTGGACACCAGCAGGGCAAAGTTGGTGTTCTCCGAGCGCAGGGCCGGGTCGGAGTAGGAGTGGCCGTTCACCGTGTTGATGCCTTCCACATTCTCCGCCACCACGTGGCCGTAGGGGTTCATACAGAAGGTGCGCACCTGGTCGCCGTACCGCTGGGTACGGTAGATCAGCTTGGACTCGTACACCACGTCGGTGATGTGCTCGAACACCGTGGCGGGCAGCTCCACCCGCACGCCGATGTCCACCTGGTTGTTCAGCAGCTCCAGCCCCAGGCCCTTGCACTGGTTGGCGAACCACTCCGCCCCCGAGCGGCCCGGGCCCGCGATGAGATAGGGGGCGGTATACCGCGCCCCGCCCTCCGTCACCAGGGTGTATGCGCCGTCCTGGGCCTCGATGGAGGCGACGGCGGTGTCGAACAGGAAGGTGTGCTTGTCCCGGATGGCCTCGTAGATGCTGGTGAGAATCTTTAAATTGTTCTCCGTGCCCAGGTGCTTGCACTGGGCCTGGAGCAGGTGGAGGTCGTATTTCAGCGCCTCCCGCTCCAGCGCCCTGGCCTCCGGGGTGGAGGTGGAGTAGACCTCGGTGGTGGCCCCGTGCTTTACGTTCAGCCTGTCCACGTAGCCGATGAGCTCCATCACCTCTTTTTCCTCCAGGAAATCGGTGAGCCAGCCGCCAAAGGCGGTGGTGAAGTTGAATTTGCCGTCGGAAAAGGCCCCCGCCCCCCCAAAGCCGCACATAGTGCCGCACACCCTGCACTGGATGCAGGACTTTACCTTCCCCGCCACGATGGGGCACTGGCGGCGGTAGATGTCCGCCCCCTGGTCCACCACCAGGACCTTGGCGGCGGGGCATTTCAGGGCCAGCTCGTAGGCGGCGTAGATACCGGCCTCGCCGGTGCCCAGGATCATCACGTCATAGTTGGTGTTCATAGGGACGGCTCCTTTTTCCGTTTTTTGTGCCGCCACAGAGACGGACACTCTATTATAGCATCAAAAAATACCGTTGTACAGGCGGAGATTTTCAAGCCCCGGCGGGCGCGGGCTCACTGGGCCAGCACCCACTCAATGACGCTGTCCTTCCCCTGGCGGATGTCCTCAATATTCTGAGAGACGTACACGTCAGGCAGAACGGTGTACTCCCAGGGATACAGCCTGCCGTTTTCATCGTATTGCTCCTCAGCGGCGGCGCTGCCATCCCACCAGTCAGTGGCGACCCACACGTTGAGCTGGGACTGAGGCAGATGGAGTACCATGGGAGTTAGTGCGACATGGGAGAAAAAAGAGGTGAACTGCCCGGTGGGCTCCCCGATGTGGACCGCGCCAAGTTCCTCTTTAAACATGGACAAACATAGTATCCCACCAGACGTTGTATAGCCGCTGGTGATAACAAATACCTGCTCGATAGAGAACTCTTTCAGCAGCGGCAGGTTCTCCCGGATATGGTCCGCGACCACGGTTGCCCCGCCTGGATTAAAACGCAGGTCGATCACCAGTTTGCCGCAGTTAGGATGGTCCTTGAACAGTCCGGCGGCCTTTTCAAGCAGGTCCTGGTAGAACTGCTTGCCGTGCAGCGCATCCATTTGGCCGATGTACAAATAGACGCATCCTCCATTCTCCCCCGGAAGATAGTCCGCCCGGTCCGTCTCTTGGTTTAGAAAGGTGAAGGGCTCGTGCCAGGTCTCCGGCCAGACCACATCAGCCTCCATGTATTCGTCGAAGGAAATAACCGGGAGTTCTATAGACTCAACCTCTTGGTTCTCATTTAAAACCTGAAGGGTATAGCCCTCCTGGTAATCGCAGCCCGCCCAGTCTAAAAAAGCGGGAGCAAAGTACCACAAAGAAAAAAGCTCCTTGGCTCTCCATTTGTTGAAGGGATCTTTGACGCTGGCCGATTTTTCCAGGAGATACGTGATATCCACGCCGTTTACGGCAACAATCTGCCGCAGCAGGTAGGGAGCAAACTGGCCATAGCCCTCCAGATACCCGTACAGGTATGGCTTATCCCCCAAATATCGAACCAGAACGGGGAATTCCCGGTCATAAAAGGAATCCGGCGCCACAACCGCCGTATGAATATCGCCCATCCCGGCGATGATTGCCGACAGTTCAAAAAAGATGTCGCTGTCCGACAGATCGTCCACTTTAGCCGCAAGCTGGTCCAGCTTCCAGTTGAACTCCTCCTCAGAGCAGAGGTAGAAGGGGTCCGGGTGATACATCTTGTAGTTCCGTTTCAGGTAGCTGATGTCGGCCGCCCAATTTTCCGCCCGCTGGGACAGCTGGACCTCCGTGCTCTCCTCCGGGGCGGGGGAGGCCTCCGGCGCGGCGGACTGCGAAGGGGAGGGGGATGGACTGGGTTCCGTGCCCGCGCCGCCGTTGCAGCCGCAGACGGTCAGCAGCAGACAGAGAGCCAGCAAAAACGCGCAGGTCTTTTTCAGCATGGAAAACCACTCCTTAAAAAATCTACCAGGCCAGTTTAGCATGGACGTGTTGGGTTTTCAAGCGGGCGGCGGGGCGGGCACGCATAATTTACCCTTTGTTCAGAAATAATGAGAAGTGCGAGGATAGAGCCATAGGGACGGATGGACCGAAGCGAGGGCGAGCGATGGGGGCGCAGGCCCCAGAGATCAGCCCGAGTCGGAGGGAAGCCGTCCCGCAATGGCTCCAATCCGAGCATGACAAGAAAGAAGTGCGAGGATAGAGCCATAGGGACGGATGGACCGATCCCGACACAAGACAGGAGGCGGAAACCATGGGCATTTTTGGGACAAAAAAGCAGACGCCGCCCCCCCACCCCAGGCGGGAGCCCCGGTACGGCATCCCCCTGACGGCGGACAGCGTCGCCGGGGTGTTCGACAAATGCGCCGACTTCAACCGGCGGACCCTCTACCTCAACAACGATCCCGCCCGGCAGGTGGAGATGCTCTTCATTGCCGGACAGGTGCGCAACGAGCGGGCCTGCGACTATGTCCTGCGGCCCCTCACCCAGAACCAGGCCCTGCGGACCGCCCCCGATATGGACGCCGCCTTTGACCTCATGCTCAAGGGCGGGCTGTACTCCCTGGTGGTCCAGAGCCGGGACACCGCCGACCAGGTGATCTTCGACCTCATCGACGGGTCGGTGGCCCTGTTTTTCCCGGGAAAAGAACAGGCGCTCACCCTGTCGGCGGGGACGGAGGAAAAGCGGTCCGTCTCCGACCCGGAGAACGAGCCCGACGTGAAGGGGGCCAGGGACTCCTTCGTGGAGTCCCTGCGCACCAACACCTCCCTGGTCCGGCGGCGGTTTCGGGCCCCGGAGCTGAAAATTGAAGAGCAGATCGTGGGGCGGCAGTCCCTCACCCCGGTGGACGTATTATATGTGGAGGGCATCGCCGACCCCGCCCTGGCGGAAAAGGTGAAAAAGCGGCTGGAGGGCATCGACATCGACACGCTGCTGATGACAGGCAGCCTGGAGCAGTACGTCACCGACGAGAGCCGCACCGCCTTCCCCCTCACCGCCTACACCGAGCGGCCCGACCGCTTTTGCACCGGCCTGGCCGAGGGCCGGGTGGGGGTTATCGTGGACGGCATGCCCATGGGGTGGCTCTTCCCCGCCACCCTGGACAGTTTCTTCCGCACCGGACAGGATCGCAGCACCAGCTGGGCGGTGGCCGGGGCGCTGTCCGTGCTGCGCTATGTCTGCATGCTCATCACCCTGTTCCTGCCGGGGCTGTACGCAGCGGCGGTGCTGTTCAACCCAGAACTCATCCCGGTGAAGCTCACCCTGTCCATCATTGCCGCCAAGGCCGACGTGCCCTTCTCCACCCTCACCGAGGTGCTGGTTATGCTGCTGGCCTTCGAGGTGCTCCAGGAGGCCGGGCTGCGCCTGCCCTCCTCCATCGGACAGACCGTGTCCATCCTGGGCGGCCTGGTGGTGGGCTCGGCGGCGGTGGAGGCCAAGCTGGTGTCCCCCGCCGTGCTGGTGGTGGTGGCCATCGCCGGCATCGCCGGCTACACCGCCCCCAGCCAGGACTTCGCCGGGGCTTTGCGCATCTGGCGGTTCCTCATCACCATCGCCGGGGGGATCCTGGGCCTGACCGGGCTGACGCTGGCGGGGGCGGCGCTGGTGTACCGCCTGGCCCAGCTGGAGACCTTCGGGGTGGCCTACCTCACCCCCTTCGCCTCCAACGCAGGAAAGCAGAGGGAGGGGCACGTGGTGCTCCGGGAGCCCCTGCCTGAGGTAAAAACCAGGCCGGACTATCTCAACACGGAGAACAGGAGGAATCAGGGGTGAAGAAATGGCTGGTGCTGGCCCTGTGCGGGGCAGTGGTGTTGGTGGGGTGGAGGCCCGCACCCAGAGAGCCCGAGGGGTTGGCCCTGGTGAGAGTGCTGGGGGTGGACGGCTCCGGCCCCGTTCTGCTGACGGCGGTGTGCGGCGGAGAAGATCAGGAGGAGCCGGGCCGAGGCCAGTGCGCTGGGGAAAACTTTGAGGCGGCCTTGGCGGGCCTGCCCTGGTCCGGCGAAAAAGAGCTGTCACTCACCAGCGTTTCCTATATTATAGTGGGGCGGGACGTGGAGCTGGAGAAGGTCCTGCTGACCGTCCTGCGCAACCGGGAGCTGGGGGCCTCCGCCACAGTGTGGCTGGCGGAGGAGGGAGCCTGGGCGATGCTGGGCCGCTGCGCCGACCCAGCTTCGGGGCTGGACCTGCTGGCCCGCCAGGGACAAAACGCTCCCACAGCGGCGGAGGCTCTGGCCAAACTGGAGGGGGGCGAGCCCCTGACCCTCCCCCTGCTGGCCGGGGAGGGGCCCACCCTTATCGACTGGGAAGAATGGAGGTCTGTGGGATGAACAGTGAAAAGCTGTCCCCCCGGCAGTTGTGGGTGGCGGTCCTCACCGGCGGGCTGTCGGCGGGGGCCGCCGCCGCTGGGCGGGCGGACTGGCGGTGGCTGCTGCTGTCGGCGGCGCTGGGCACCGCCTTGGGCTGGCTGCTGCTCCGGCGTGCGGGCTGGAGGCCCCTCCACCCCGCTTTGAAAATCCTGTACGCCGGCTGGGCGGCGGTGCTCATGGCGGATGTGCTCAGCCGGACGGCCGGGCGCATCCAGCAGGCCACGGGAAAAGAGGGGCACATCGGCTGGCTGATGGTTCTGCTGGCCCTTCCACTGGCCTGGATGGGCTGGGGAAAGGCTGCGGCCTTCTTCCGGGCGGCGGAAATCTTCTGGCTGGCCCTGCTGGTGACGGCGGGAGCCGTCTTTCTGCTGGGACTGCCCCGGATGGACTGGGGCTGGGCCATGACGCCCGGGGGCGGCTGGAAGGAGTCCCTGGCTGCCGGAGGGCTGACCATGTCCACCGAGCTGTTTGTTCTGCCCCACCTATATAAAGTGGATATCGGACAGCGGCAGGACAGCCGGGGGCTGGTGTGGCTGGGGGCGCTGGGGGCGGCCTCCGCCGGGCTGGCCCTGCTGACGGCGGGGCTGCTCCACCCCCATACGGCGGCCCGGCTGGACGCCCCCTTCTTCACGGCGGCGGGACTTCTGGGGGACAGTGCCCGGCTGGAGGGGTTGATCTCCGCTCTGTGGCTGCTGTCCGACCTGACTCTGGCCGGCCTGCTGGCCCGGTGCTGGGGGGAGAAGCGGTGGCCGGCCCTGGCGGTTTTTGCAGCGCTGGCGCTGGCCCTCACCGGGGTGCTGGAGCATTTGCCCCGGGAATGGCTTCCCCTGGGCTGCCTGGGGCTGGCTATCCTGACGGCCGCGCTCCCACCGGGGCAGGATAAATAGTGGTGGAGAGGGCCGCCGGATCCAATATTTTGTGGTCGAGAAAAAACTCTGAAAAAAGGCTGAAAAAATGCGAAAAAAGGTGTTGACAAAGGGCTTGCGGTCTGGTATATTAGCAAAGCGCTCGACACGAGGGGCTCCGCGGAAGCGGGGCGGTCAGGAAACATTCGAGGGAATCGAAAAAAAGGGCTTGACAAATCTCGAGCGGCGTGGTAAGATAGCAAAGTTCGCGGCAAGAGCTTGGATGAGAGCTGGAGGGTCTGGATCAGAAGGAATTCTGAAAAAGATGAAAAAAGGGCTTGACAAGCGAAAGACAGTGTGCTAAAATAAATCACTGTCCGGCAAAGCGGACGGACTTGTACCTTGTAAATTAAACAACGAAAGAACACGAAGCACCAGAAGGACTTGAGTCCTTCAGGAAACTGTCGAGAGATAGTGAAATGAAGGGTCTCATCAATTCTATTATGAAGCTAGATAAAGCTTCAATAAAGTGATTTGTGCAGCTGAAAGGCTGTATAGATACCATTTTATTGAGAGTTTGATCCTGGCTCAGGATGAACGCTGGCGGCGTGCTTAACACATGCAAGTCGAACGAGAACCAACGGATCAAGGATTCGTCTAAGTGAAGTTGGGGAAAGTGGCGGACGGGTGAGTAACGCGTGAGCAATCTGCCTTGGAGTGGGGAATAACGGCTGGAAACAGCCGCTAATACCGCATGAAACAGCTGTATCGCATGGTACTGGCTGTCAAAGATTTATCGCTCTGAGATGAGCTCGCGTCTGATTAGGCAGTTGGCGGGGTAACGGCCCACCAAACCGACGATCAGTAGCCGGACTGAGAGGTTGGCCGGCCACATTGGGACTGAGACACGGCCCAGACTCCTACGGGAGGCAGCAGTGGGGAATATTGGGCAATGGGCGCAAGCCTGACCCAGCAACGCCGCGTGAAGGAAGAAGGCTTTCGGGTTGTAAACTTCTTTTCTGGGGGACGAAGAAAGTGACGGTACCCCAGGAATAAGCCACGGCTAACTACGTGCCAGCAGCCGCGGTAATACGTAGGTGGCAAGCGTTATCCGGATTTATTGGGTGTAAAGGGCGTGTAGGCGGGAGTGCAAGTCAGATGTGAAAACTATGGGCTCAACCCATAGCCTGCATTTGAAACTGTACTTCTTGAGTGCTGGAGAGGCAATCGGAATTCCGTGTGTAGCGGTGAAATGCGTAGATATACGGAGGAACACCAGTGGCGAAGGCGGATTGCTGGACAGTAACTGACGCTGAGGCGCGAAAGCGTGGGGAGCAAACAGGATTAGATACCCTGGTAGTCCACGCCGTAAACGATGGATACTAGGTGTGGGGGGACTGACCCCCTCCGTGCCGCAGCTAACGCAATAAGTATCCCACCTGGGGAGTACGATCGCAAGGTTGAAACTCAAAGGAATTGACGGGGGCCCGCACAAGCGGTGGAGTATGTGGTTTAATTCGAAGCAACGCGAAGAACCT
>ERZ808041.160-NODE-160-length-72614-cov-5.133711_pt1 | contig 72614 bp, 67 predicted proteins | sample MGYA00380192_ERZ808041 | MGnify/ENA primary metagenome ERZ808041 (study PRJEB31490, sample SAMN06133412) | mouse gut metagenome | isolation source: Z1_1 | host: mice | place: China: Chengdu | collected 2015-05 ...
CGGATTCATTGTCAAGCGTAAAAGCAAGACTTACCTTGTCTGCTCCTTCAGGCTCCATCTCGCGTGCAATCACAATAAAACGGGTCGAATTGTTTTGATTGTTCTGGATATCCGGCGCAATCACCTCCAGACCGTAAAGCGCGGCCGCACGCGCGCTTGCAATCGCAGCCAGCGCCGGGTCGTTTGCGCGCGCGACATGCCGCGCGCTGCGCGAAGTGCTGTAATAAGGCACATGCTCCCACGCCGGATGCCGCGCAAGAAATGCGCTCGCCTGTTCGAACCCCTGTTCGTGAGAATAAACGGCCCGCACCGTCTCAAGCGAGGCGCCCGCCGTACCGACCAGATTTTGGCTGATACGCAGGCGGCGCTCTCCGACGATAAAAAAGCCGTAGCTCCCCAGCAGATCATAGACCTGTGTGATCGCGCCTGTCGAAGAATTCTCAATTGGCAGAATGCCATAGTCGGCGCGCCCATCCTTCAATGCAGAAAAAACATCCTCAAATTCCTGGCAGGACAGGCTTTCTCGCCCATCACCGAAATAATCAATCAACGCCTGTTCCGTGAATGCACCCGGCGCGCCGTAAAATGCGACGGGTCCTCCAAGCGTATGCGAACGGCGCGGAAACTCCAATGCCCCGATGTCACGCCGCTGCGCCGCGCGGCTGATCGCCATGACTACATTCATAAAACGCTTCGCTTCATCGGCGTAATCTTTGTTGGCAAGGCGGGCGGCCGCTTTGTCCAGAACCTCCTGTTCGCGTCCCGCCTGAAACACAGGCATCCCGCGCGTTTTCTTATACAGCGCCACCTGCCGCACAATATCCATACGCCGCTCAAACAGCAAAATCATTTGCGCGTCAATCTCGTCGATTTCAGCGCGGTATCGTGTCAAATCATCCATACCGGCACCCCACCCCGATCAAAGTTCGCGTCCAACCGCCGACGCGATTGCACGCAGCTCATGCATCAGTTCTCCGAACACAGACGGCTTGATCGATTGCTGTCCGTCGCAAAGCGCGTTGGCCGGATCGTTATGCACCTCAATAATCAGGCCGTCCGCGCCGACTGCGACGGCGGCCTTCGCCATCGGATCGACCATCCACCATTTTCCCGTCGCATGGCTTGGATCGACGATCACAGGCAGGTGACTGAGCTTTTTAATCGCCGGAACCGCCGACAAATCGAGCGTATTGCGCGTATATGTTTCAAAGGTGCGGATACCGCGTTCGCACAGGATGACGTTTTCATTGCCGCCGGACATGATATATTCCGCGCTCATCAGCCATTCCTCAATTGTGGCGGAAAGGCCGCGTTTGAGCAGGATTGGCTTATGTGTATGGCCAAGCTCCTTGAGCAGCTCGAAATTCTGCATGTTGCGCGCGCCGACCTGGATGATATCGACATCGCGGACGAAAATTTCGATGTCATACGGCGACATAATCTCCGTCACAATCGGAAGCCCCGTTTTGGCGCGCGCCTCTTTGAGCAGCTCAAGCCCATCGTATTTCAACCCCTGGAATGCATACGGCGACGTGCGCGGTTTGAAGGCGCCGCCGCGTAAAAACATCGCGCCGGCTTTTTTGACATCTTCCGCAATCCCACAGATCTGCGCTTCACTTTCCACTGAGCATGGACCGGCGATCATCGCAATCCGTTTGCCGCCGATCGAATTGCCTTCTACGGTGATAACCGAAGGGTCCGGATGAAACATCCTGTTGGCCTTTTTGAACGGCTCGGCCACATGCATCACACGCTCGACGCTGCGATTGGCCTCGATCCATGTGTCGTCGATCTTGCTCGTATCTCCGACAAGGCCAAGAATAATCAAATCCTTGCCGATGACAGGATTGACTTCAACCCCCTTTGCAGTCAGCGCATCGGTGAGGCTGTCAATCTCCTTTTGCGGCGTGCCGCGTTTCATAATAACAATCATATCTGTTTCCTCCCTGATTAAGATCGCAGCGGGCCCTATTTTCTGCAATAAAAAAGAGAACCCATTGCGTCAATGAGTTCTCTTGCATTTCTGCTTACAAAGGCCGCAAAACGACCGCACTACTCATCAAACACAATCCGATTTTCACAGCAAAAAAAGCCGGCGCTAAAGAAATAGCCCTGGCTCTGGAAGTTGTAAAATCGATTCTGTTTATTGATGGAATGGTTCATTGCGATTCCCCTTAAACCACGATTGGTTTTCTTTATTATAGCAAATCTGCACAATCTGTCAAGAAATTTTCTGAAATTATGAGCAGCAGTTCTGAAGCTGTTCCTTAATCTCGGCGTAATCTTTGGCATCGGCCAACGCCACCAATGTATCGCCTGCCATAATGACAGTGTCCCCACGCGGGATCAACTCCTGTTTACCGCGCCGCACCGCGACCAGCAGGCAGTTGTGAGGAAGCGTCAGCTCGCTGACGTTTTTTCCGATGACATCCGAATCCTGCCGCACCACCGCAAGCGTCAGAATCTTCTCGCCAGTGTTCTCCGGCTCCTCGATACCCTGGCGGCGCAGGATATTCTCCAAAAGGCTCTCATAAATTGGCTCGGATCTGAGCAGATATGCAACGACATATGCAATGATCGATACTGTTGACAGGGAGAGCATATGTGTAAACGAGCCAGTCATCTCCGCGATCAGGATGATACCTGTGACCGGCGCGCGCACAATCGCGGAAAAGTAGCCAGCCATCGCTAAAATGATGAAATTATTGACCCAGTGCAGCTCCATTCCGCAAAGCTGTACGGCTGCCAGTCCAAATGCTCCGCCCGCATACGCGCCGATTACAAGAAGTGGAAAGAAGATGCCGCCGGGCGCGCCCGATCCAAAACTGACAAGAGAAAAAGCAAATTTTAAAACAAGCAGCATCAGCACGGTATTGAGCAGCAATGTTCCATCATATAGCAATTCAATCATTGCATGGCCGCCGCCAAGCACCTGGGGAACTGTAAAGCCGAGCACACCCGCCAACAGGAAAGGAACCAGCATGCGCATTTCCGGCCGCAGCGGTAATCTGCCATACAATGCCTGGACACGGAGTGTCGCCCAGTTATAAAACGCGCCGAACGCACCGATCAGCATGCCGAGCAGAACCAGAAGCCAGTAATATTGCAGCGGAAGCGCGCCCGTCACATCAAAGTGAAACACCGGCGTCAGGCCAAATACAACTTTCGATACAAAATCGGCCGCGACCGCCGCGGTCATAACAGAGACAAGCGCAGACGCCGAAAAATTCTTATGCAGCTCCTCCAGCGAAAAAAGCATTCCGGCCAGCGGCGCATTAAATGCCGCCGCAAGGCCGGCGCCGGCACCGCAGGTAATCAGATATTTTTCCTCCGTGCGCACGCGGTGAAGCAGACGGGATAGTCCCTTGCCTGCCATCGCGCCAAGCTGGACGGACGGTCCTTCCCGTCCAAGCGACAGCCCACCAAGAATACACACAGTCCCGCTGACAAGCTTACCAAGAATAACGCGCGGCCAACTCTGTGACAAATAGCCGCGTATTTCTCCTCCGACCTGGGGGATACCGCTGCCTGAAATCATCGGCTCCGCTTTGACCATCCAGCCCGTCAGAAGCGCCATGCCGGCCAAAACCACGAACCAAGCAGCCGCCAGCAGAATATTCCCGTGCGCCGCCGCAAAAACTGCACGCATGGCGTCCTCTGCCCATCCCAACATCAGACGGTACACGACCGCCACACCACCGGCGGCAACGCCGACCAATAATCCGTTTAAAACCAAGGCATACTGCATCGTCTGCGCGCTCTTAATTACACGAATGGTATCATTTTCCTGTTGTTGCACGCATATTCCTCCCCACACCAGCTCAATGCTCTCTCAAGCGGAGCAAAGTCATTATCTTAAAAGAATAGCAGCGACCCGCCACACAGATAAGCTGCCATTTGTCTAACGGACATGGGCCGCGCCACGCATTACCCCGGCCATGAGGCTGTGGAATAACTGCTTTACGATTATTATACAGCTATGTCTGGCATCAGGCAAAGAGGTAATTGTAAAAAGGCGGATCAAATATCAGGCTGAGTCCTCCTGCAGCTCCAAAGCGGCAACACTTGAAAGCCCGGAGATCGGCTCATATATTCTGATATTGTCCCCTTCTGGAAACAATTGGACAGTCACAGCATAATTCTTATGGGAAAATGGAATTTTTACCCCTGTTTCCACTGTGCACAGTTTCTGTCCCTGCGCATCAAACACGTCGATCAAAAGAGGCGTTTGTTCATCAAACGAACCGCTTACACCCCAACCGCCTGCGCGGTAGGCCACCATCCATCTCTGATTGTCCGTATCCCATGCGCAGCCAAGTGTAAACCAATCGGGTTCATCAGGCCTATCTCCATAATCAAACGCAAGCTGCTCTGCGGCCGGCGCGGCTGTATCGGCATCATAAATTGTCATGCTACCGATCCGATTGACCAAAAACAAATGGCCGGGACCAAATACCGGAATCGCCGGCCCATCTTCATCGCTTAAATACGTCAGTGTTCCGGTGGCAACATCTTCAAGCACCAGCTCGCTCCAAAAACCGTCCCCCATACCGCCGGTTTGCGCGCTCCACAAGATTTTCCGGCCGTCCGCACTCTGCGCAAGCTGTTCCTCAAGCTGTTCATGTGTATACTGGCGCTCCAGGCTGGCGCTTTCCGCTTCAAAGTCGATCAAAACAGACGACGGCCCCGCAGATATGCGGGCGCTCTGCGCCTGCGCGTCCAGTACAAAAGCAACCGGGTCGCTGCCGTCGCGTGCAGCATGGTCCAACTGTACTCCAAATCCTGTGCCAAGCTCAGGCAGAAAAACCGATTTCAGGACCTCCCCTTCGCTCACAAGCCGAACGGTGCGTTCCGGCTCATAGTCGTACAGCGCGAACAGCTCCCCATCCATGCAGACACGCTGTGCCGGCTCCGACCGCACCTCTCCTGTTTCATCGTTGACAAATATATAGGCGGGCCATAAATCGCCCGCATGAAAAGAAATCCAATCCCCCTGATAAGCGCACGGCGCATAATCGAGCACCTCTCCCTCGATGGAATCGGTCATAGGCATAACATTTGTCCTGATCTGACGCAAAGGCATCCCATTCCGATCAAACGTCTGTATCTCTACCCAAGCGTTCTCACGATATATTTGCCATGGATATTCGCCCCGGTACGCCGAACAATTATAGATCGCTGCGAATTGTTCCTTTTCTTCATTCCATACCACCGACGACACTGCAAACGGCCGCTCTGACGGCTCGCGCAGGCGTAAACGCGTTTGTACCGTCCCATCTGGCGAAGCCGCCTGGATCCAGTCCGTTTGAGGCGTTTGTGTCATAAGTGTCTCGCTCGGCATAACCGCTGAAGAAACAGCCGGGGATGAAGCGGCAAGCCGATCTGGCATGACGGACCGCTCCAGACCTGTATCCATGTCCTGCGGCGCAGCGGTGCGCGGTGCGCAGGAGCACAGCAGGCAGGCCGTCAACATGGTTGTGATAAGCCGCTTCATTTATCCATTCCCTCCTGATTATTTTGCAGCATCTCTTTCAGCGCCTTCTCGAATCGCATATCCATTTCCGCCGTCCTTTTTTTGACGCCGCGTGTACGTCCGCCGGCGCGCCGCACCTTCTGCCCGAGGTGGCGTTCAAACAATAAGCGATCCATATTATCAGCGCCATAGATCAGGCCGTCCTGATTAATTGCGCGCGCCCCTTTGCCAAGCGCCATCGCGGCAACGCCGTAATCCTGCGTCACAACGATGTCGCCGGCACGCATGAGGTTGGCCAAATAATAATCTGCGCTGTCGCGTCCTGTATCAACAGTGATTACCTGGCTGTAGCCATCGCTGAATATATGGCTCGAATCCAGCACCATCACCACAGCGATTTTATACTGCTTTGCAAGGCGCGTAATCACGGCTTTAACAGGGCAGGCATCCGCATCGACCAGAATCCGCACGCAATCCCCTCCCAAAAGAAAAGCCGCAAAGCAAGTCACTCCGCGGCTTTTCTCGTTGTATCAATAATACTGTATAATTCCTGTGGTGAAAGATCAACTGCATTATAGCGGACAAGTATATCCGCTCCATATAAAACGCCAATGTGGCCGTAATAAGCCTTTTCGTCGCCCGACTCGCTGCTTGGCACCAGACGCGCCTGTAAAATCTGTTCTGTTACATCCTCCGCCGAAAAAGTAGCGTTTCTGCAAATTTCAGTCAGATTTTCAGGGATTGAATCGGCATATGGCTTGGAATAAAGACGAAGATCATATGTCTCCGGCCGTAAGGTATCGACCACATATGTCCGCTCCGCCTCGGTCAGAACAGTGACGCTCAGTTGCAGCTCCTTACCGCCGCCCGGCTGTGAAAACAAAACGGAAACGCCGCTCTCACTTTCGGTTCCATCGGAATAAACCGTCCCAACCGGCGCTTGCACCGGCACATAAGCGCCATAGGTCTGAACCGCACGCGCATCGGAAAGCTCCGGCAACGGAAGGAAATCGCCTGTCAAGGTATCGCTGTCAACAAACTCCGCAGCGCGGCCGGCGCCCACAGCAGGCGCATCAGCAGCTTCATCGGTAAATTCTGTCGGCTCTGCCGCCAAAAGAGGGGCCTCCTCTGAGGCCGGCGCAGCTTTTGGAGCCGCTGCGTCCATTCCCTCCTCCAGATCTTCCGGCAATGCGGAATATCCCGCAATTCCCGCGTCAGCCGCCGGCACGGACGCATCAAACATGGCGGCCTCTGCCGTGGGAGCCGCCGCACCGGCGCTTTGCGGTGCGGCCGAGCGCGACAAGACGTCTCCGCCCTGTCTTGACAGCATCACACCCGCGCCCAACATCAAAACGAAACAGGCCGCAATGCTCACTCCCGCCCGCCAACGGTGTTTTCGGGGCGTGGATGTGGGAAAGGGAACCACATGATTTAACTGTTCACGCAGCACATCCGCGTCGAGAGAATGCGGAAGGCGAATGCCGCTGCTCAGTTCATCAAACTGGCCGCGCAGCAAATCGATCGATTCCTGAAGCTCTCTGTGCATATCAGAATTCATGGCTCATTCACTCCCTTCCCAATCATTATTTCTCCAACTGCGCACGCAGCTTTTTCAGAGTCCGATGCAGCTTGGAACTGACTGTCCCCTGCGGCGCGCCGAGAATTTCGGCCGTCTCACGCACCGTATATCCCTGCACGACAGCCAACGCCACAATCTGGCGTTCCTGCGGTGAAAGCGTCTCCAATGCAGAAAGCAGCGCCATTTTTTGTGTAGAACGCGTCTCGACACCCTCCCCTTCCTCGGAAAGATCGAGGAAATCGTCAATATCCAATTCATTGCGTCCCGATATATACTGGCCGATTTTGCGCTTGCAGCGGATGGAAAGAATCCGCATAATCCATGGCTTGAAGCTGTTTTCGTCGCGAAGGTTTGCGATGCCCTTATACGCCTCAATAAATGTTTCACTGACAACATCCTGCGCATCATGGGAATTGCCGAGAGAATAGAGCGCAACACGGTAAAGGTCATCGGCAATCTGCCGGTAGACCTCCGCGAAACTGTCCTTATCTCCGCGCCGCGCCTTTTCGACGGCAGCAACATCCACAACCATGTTCTAACCCACCATTTTCATCAAACGGCTCATTGATACAGTGATCAAATTCCTGCATTTTACTGCATCCGTCTGAAAATATTTCACGCAAACCGCCTCTGTATGCGGGCGGCATCCGAGATGTTCTATCAGTATATCATATTTTTCGCCGGTTTTCCACTACAAAATAACCCACAGTCCGGACTGGCCTTCGGCCGTCCACCGGCGATTTTGTATCTGTATGCATCGGGCAGCAACATTTAAAAACACAAAACCGCGCCGGTAAGCGGGCTTTCGCCCGCCGGCCGGCGTGTCAGGCTTCGATGATATCCGTCGGATTTTCAACTGTCAGGATCGCATATACGCAGGTGGTAATAACCGATAAAAAGTTTGCCAGCAGGTTGATCTGCACCTGTGTCAGGTTGTCGCACAGCACATTTGCGACCGTTGCCGCGACAAAAACAAACTGCGCGCCCTGCCCGCTCATCGCCTGCGGGTTTGCCAGACCGCCTGCATTTTGTGGGTTGTTTGCAGCGGCCTTTTGGGTTTCCTGGGCGATTTCGCCGGTTGATCCGGCCGCGGCGACGACGCCAGGCGCTCCTGTTTCCGCCATTGTGCGTCACCTCCTCACACCAGTTTATGCGAAAACGCCTGCGCACGTTAGACGCCCCTCATTTCAAAAAGCGGCCCGGGCTGATGCCCGGGCCGCTTTATTAAGTCGTTTATACCCGATTGCGCGCGCCGATGTCACGGCGCATATGCATCCCGTCAAAACGGATTTTTTTCGCGGCGCGGTAAGCGTGCGCAAGCGCGGACGCGCTGTCCGGCGCGACGCAGGTCACGCCGAGCACGCGGCCGCCAGCCGTTTTATAAACGCCGTCCTCACGCTTTGTCCCCGCATGATAGACGGCCGCGCCCTCGACCTGGCCGTTCGCGTCAAGCCCATCGATCGCAATGCCTGTCTCATATCCGGCCGGATAACCGCCGCTGGCCAGTACAACACAAGCGGCGCTCTCATCGGAAAATTGGACTTCAATCTGCCCAAGGCGCTTTTCCCAGATCGCCTGCATCACATCAAACAGATCTGTCTTTAAAAGCGGCAGGACAACCTGCGCCTCCGGATCGCCGAAACGGCAGTTATATTCGATCACAGCCGGACCCTTCGGCGTGAGCATCAGCCCGAAATAAAGGCAGCCGGAGAACGGGCATCCCTCCGCCTTCATTGCGTCAACGGTTGGCCGGAAGATCGTTTCCATGCATTGCCGCGCGATCTGCGGCGTGTAGCAGAGGTTCGGCGCAACCGTCCCCATGCCGCCGGTATTCGGGCCCTGGTCGCCGTCAAACGCCCGCTTATGATCCATGGAGGACACCATCGGCACAACCGTTTCGCCGTCGCAGAACGCCAGAACGCTGACCTCCGGGCCAGTCAGAAACTCCTCAATGACAATCTGATTACCGGAGGCGCCGAATTTTTTATCCTCCATGATGGAGTGGATCGCTTCGGCAGCTTCGTCAAGCGTATTTGCAATGACAACGCCCTTGCCCAGCGCCAATCCGTCAGCTTTAATAACAATTGGGAATTCATTTTTACCGGTAACGAACCCAAGCGCCTCGGACGGATTTGTAAACGTATGGTAATCTGCCGTAGGGATACCGTACTTTTTCATCAGGTTCTTTGCAAACACCTTGCTGCCTTCAATCCGTGCCGCCGCCCGATTCGGTCCGAAGGTTGCGATCCCGGCTTTGTTCATCGCGTCAACCATGCCCAGCACAAGCGGATCGTCCGGCGTGACGACGCAGAAATCGACGCCGCGCTCCTTTGCCAGCGCGACCATCCCTTCGATGTCCGTCGCCTTGACCGGCACACAGACGGCGTCGGCCGCAATGCCCCCATTGCCGGGCGCGCAGTAGATCTCCGTCACTGTAGGGTTTTCACGCAGCTTGCGGATCAGCGCATGTTCGCGGCCGCCGCCGCCAACCACCAGAATTTTCATCGCAACCCCTCCCGTCAATGATGGAACAAACGGATGCCTGTAAACGCCATCGCAATGCCATATTTGTCGCATGTCTCGATCACATTGTCGTCGCGGATCGAACCGCCCGGCTGCGCGATGTAACGCACGCCGGAACGGCGCGCGCGTTCGATGTTGTCACCAAACGGGAAAAACGCATCGGAACCGAGCGAAACGCCGTCGAGCCGGTCAAGCCAGGCGCGCTTTTCCTCGCGCGTAAGCGGTACGGGCCGCTCGGTGAAGAAATTCTGCCACGCACCGTCCGCCAGCACATCGTCGCTGTCGTCAGAGATATATACATCGATCGTATTATCGCGGTCCGGGCGGCGGATATCGGGTTTAAACGGGAGCGCAAGCACGCGTTCGTGCTGGCGCAGCCACCAGTTGTCAGCCTTCTGACCGGCCAGCCGCGTGCAGTGCACACGGCTCTGCTGCCCGGCGCCGACGCCGATTGCCTGGCCGTTTTTCGCATAGCAGACGGAGTTAGACTGCGTATACTTGAGCGTAATCAATGCAATCAGAAGATCGCGCTTCGCGTCATCCGGAATTTCCTTGTGCGCTGTTACGACGTTTTCAAGCAGCGTCCTGTCGATTACAAGCTCGTTGCGCCCCTGCTCAAACGTCACGCCGAACACATCCTTATGCTCCACGGGCGCGGGGACATAATCCGGATCGATCCTTACAATATTATAGCCGCCGCGGCGCTTGCCTTTGAGGATTTCGAGCGCCTCGTCCGTATAGCCGGGCGCGATGATACCGTCGGAAACCTCACGTGCGAGCAGACGCGCCGTCTCTGCGTCACAAACGTCGGAGAGGGCCGCCCAGTCGCCATAGGACGACATGCGGTCCGCGCCGCGCGCGCGCGCGTAAGCGCATGCGACAGGCGAAAGCTTCAGATCGTCGACAAAGTAAATCTTTTTTTCAACCTCTGACAGTGGCAGCCCCACCGCCGCGCCCGCCGGGCTGACATGCTTAAAGGACGCCGCCGCCGCAAGTCCCGTCGCAGCCTTCAGCTCACGTACAAGCTGCCAACTGTTGAGCGCGTCGAGAAAGTTGATGAAGCCGGGTTTTCCGTTGGGCACCTCAACGGGAAGCTCCCCCTGCTGCATAAAGATGCGCGCCGGCTTCTGGTTGGGATTGCAGCCATATTTCAGTTCCAGTTCCCTAGGCATAACCGCTTTCCTCCTATTTGTTTTTGTTGACGATGCGCGTCTCGTGCCTTCCTGTCGCGACATCGATATAGCGCACAAAGAGCGACACCTTGTTTTCGTTGTTAAGGCTGTCCCACAGGCAATCTGTGAACGTGCCTATGCCGCCTTCAATCGCGACGCGCTCCGGCTCGCCGTCAAAGGACGGCAGAGGATTTCCGTCGCCGCGATACGTGTGCAGAAAATGGCCCTCGCCCGCGACCGGATTTTCATATTGGTAGAAATACCGCCGCGTCGAGTCCGGATTGCCGTCCGCGCTTTTGAGAATCGACAGGCGGTAGTCGAAACCGTGCAGCAGCCCCGAGATGCGCGGCGTAAAGTTCGGCTTGTCCGGCTCAAAGGTGCGCGTGCGCAGCGCGTCCGCAAACGATTTGCCGCTGGAAAGGAAACTGTAAATCGTATCGGTCTGATCGCCGTTTGTAACGATGGTGTCGCCGCCTAGCACGCGCACCGGCGCGTAGATGATCAGCGACGGGTCGCTTAGTTTTGCGGGATCAAACGCCTCTGTGCGGATTCCCTCGCCGTCCGCGACAAACACGCGGTTGCGGCTGTTTTCGCTGCGTCCCATGATAAAATATGCCGCAACGGCGTATCGTCCGTCCGCGCTGCGTCCAAGAACAATGCCGCGGCCCGGATATGGATTTTCCCGCAGCAGACGCTCCAGTTTTAAAAGCTCCATTTTATCGCTCCTCCACCGCGTCCTGGCAGACCAGCTCGGCCGCCTGTGGCAGCAGCACCCATTCGGCCTGCTCCATTACGCGCTTTTGCAGTATTTCCGGCGTGTCGCCTTCAAGAACGTCGACCGCTTTTTGCAGAATAATCTGGCCGCCGTCCGTAATTTCATTGACAAAGTGAACCGTCGCGCCCGTCACCTTGACGCCGTAATCAAGCGCGGCCCGGTGTACGCGCAGCCCATAAAAGCCGTCGCCGCAAAACGATGGGATCAGCGACGGATGCACATTGATGATGCGCCGCGGATACGCCTTAACGACCTGCGGCCCCAGGACATACAAAAATCCCGCCAGCACCACAAGATCGGCGCGCGCATCGGCGAGCGCCGCAAGCAGCGCCGTATCAAATGCAGCGCGCGTTTCATAATCACCGGGACAAAGCACCTGCGTTTCAATCCCGGCGCGCGCCGCGCGCGTCAACGCGAACGCATCCGGCTTCGAACTGATGACGCGCACAATCCCGCCGCTTTTAAGCACGCCGCTGTGCTGCGCGTCAATCAGTGCCTGCAAATTAGACCCGCCGCCGGACACCAGAACGACGATGCGCTTTAACACAGCTCAACGCCCCTTTCGCCGTCGTCGATATAGCCGATCACCTTGGCATTCTCTCCATTTTCAGTCAAAATCGAAACAGCGCGCTGCGCATCGTCCTTTCCGACAATCAGCGTCATGCCCACACCCATATTAAAAGTGTTGTACATATCGCGTTCAGGGATATCCCCTGCTTTCTGGATCAGTTCAAACAGCGGGTGGCGGTCGACGACGCGCTTGCAAATTATCGCGCGCCTGCCTTCGGGCAGCGAACGAGGGATATTCTCATAAAATCCGCCGCCGGTGATGTGCGCGACCGACTTGACGGCCAGCGCCTTCATAACAGCAAGCACAGGCTTTACATAAATGCGCGTCGGCGCAAGCAGCGCCTCGCCGAGCGTCATGCCCAGATCGTCATACCGCTGCTGCAAAACGCCGGGGCGCTCCACATCGAACACGCGGCGCACAAGTGAAAAACCGTTTGAATGGACGCCGCTTGAAGCGATTCCAATGATTGCGTCTCCGGGCGCGACGGAGGAGTGATCAAGGATGCGCGCACGGTCGACCGCGCCGACGGCAAAGCCCGCCAGATCGTATTCGTCCGCAGCGTAAAAGCCGGGCATCTCAGCCGTCTCGCCGCCGTTTAAAACGCAGCCGGCCTGCACGCAGCCCTCCGCAACGCCCGCCACGATCGAGGCGATCTTTTCCGGTACATTCTTGCCGCATGCAATATAATCAAGAAACAGAAGCGGCTTTGCCCCGCAGCAGATAATATCGTTGACGCACATAGCCACGCAGTCGATACCGACCGTATCGTGCTTATCCAACAAAAAGGCAATTTTCAGCTTGGTGCCGACCCCGTCCGTCCCCGCGCAGAGCACCGGATGCGGCATATCGGATAAATCCAGCTCAAACAGGCCGCCAAAGCCGCCCAGGCCGCCGAGCGTGCCCTTTGTAATTGTGCGCGCCACATGCGCCTTCATCAGCTCGACCGCCCGATAGCCTGCCGTCACATCCACGCCGGCGGCCTTATACGATTCCGAATAACTGTTTTCCATCATCTGACACCCCGTTTGTCCCTGTCGCTGATTTTACATTCGAATTTGTCCTTCGGCAGCTCCCCCGGCACATCGACCGGATATTCGCCTGTAAAACACCCGACGCAAAAACCGCAGTTCGCGCCCTCGGCGATCGCCCGAACGCCGTCGACGCTCAAATAATGCAGCGAATCGACGTCGATCGATTTTGCGATCTCGGGGATCGTCATCCGGCAGGCAATCAGCTTGTCGCGGCTGTCGATATCCGTACCGAAGTAGCATGGATTGCGAAACGGAGGCGACGACACCATGAAATGGACCTCCTTCGCGCCAGCCTCGCGCAGAAGCTTCACGATGCGCCCGCAGGTTGTGCCGCGCACGATGGAATCGTCGATCAGCACGACGCGTTTATCACGCACCGTCTCATCGATCACATTCAGCTTGATACGCACGGCGTCCTCGCGCTGGCCCTGCGTCGGCTGAATGAAGGTGCGCCCGACATAGCGGTTCTTGATAAAGCCGACGCCGTATGGGATTCCCGATTCCTGCGAAAAGCCGAGCGCCGCGTCAAGCCCGCTGTCCGGAACGCCGATTACAACGTCCGCCTCAACCGGATGCTCACGGTACAGGATGCGCCCGGCGCGCTGGCGCGCCTCATGGACGCTCACGCCGTTGACAACCGAATCGGGCCGCGCAAAATAGACGTATTCGAATACGCAGAAGCTGCTCTTGCCGCCGCAGTGGGTACGGATGCTGCGCAGCCCGTCCTCATCGGCGACAACAATCTCACCTGGCTCCACGTCGCGCAAAAAACGCGCGCCGATGCTGTCGAGCGCGCAGCTCTCGGACGCAAAGACATAGCCTGTTTCAGTTGTGCCAATACACAGCGGCCGAAATCCGTTCGGATCGCGCGCGGCAATCAGCTTTTTCGGCGACATAATCACAAGCGAATACGCGCCCTTGATCGTATGCATCGCCTTGGCGACAGCCTCCTCGATGCTCGGCGATAAAAGACGCTCGCGCGTGACAATATAGCTGATAACCTCGCTGTCGTTCGTTGTATGGAAAATGGAGCCGTTGTTTTCAAGCTGACGGCGCAGTTCCAGCGCATTGACAAGATTCCCATTGTGTGCAAGCGCCATCGCGCCCTTACAGTGGCGCACAACAAGCGGCTGCGCATTGATGGCGCTTACGTTTCCAGTGGTTGAATACCGGCAGTGGCCGACCGCTATATTGCCGCAGCCAAGGCGGTCGAGCGCCTCCCGGCTGAACACCTCGGGAACCAGTCCAACATCCCTGTGGCAATTGATGACGCCGTCGTCGTTGACAGCGATCCCGCAGCTTTCCTGACCGCGGTGCTGCAAGGCATACAGCGCGAAATAGGCGCTCGTCGCCACATCGGCGCGCTCCTTCTCATAGATCCCGAAAACGCCGCACTCCTCATGCAATCCATTCAGCAACATGCATTCCTCCCGCGCTTATTCCCCGAGCAGACGGCGCATCACCTCGTGATAAGCGCCCTCGACGCCGCCCATATCGCGGCGGAAACGATCCTTATCCAGCTTTTCGCCGGTCCTGCTGTCCCAAAAACGGCAGGTATCGGGCGAAATCTCGTCGGCGAGAATGATTGTACCGTCGGAGGTTTTTCCAAATTCGAGCTTAAAATCGATCAGCTCGATATTGAGATCCTTAAGGTACGCCGACAGCAGCTCGTTGATGCGCAGCGCGTAACCGGCAATCGTGGAGAGCTCCTCCGGCGTGGCCAGTTCCAGAGCGAACACATGGTAGTCGTTGATCATCGGGTCGCCAAGCTCGTCGTCCTTGTAGCTGTATTCCAGCACCGTCTTTTTGAGCTTCGTACCCTCCGGCAGGCCGAGACGCTTGGAGAGCGAGCCGGCCGCGATGTTGCGCACAATCACCTCAAGCGGCACAATCGTCACCTTTTTGACAAGCGTCTCGCGGTCTGACAGCTCCCTGATCAGGTGCGTGGGGATGCCTTCTTTCTCCAGCATACGCATCAGGTGGTTGGAAACGCGGTTATTGATTACGCCCTTTTCAGCAATGGTCCCCTTTTTCTGCCCGTTGAAAGCCGTGGCGTCGTCCTTGTAGGAAACGATATATGCCTCCGGATCGTCCGTTTTAAAAACCTTTTTTGCTTTGCCCTCATAGAGCTGTTCGAGCTTTTCCATTTTTACCTCCACTGTGCCTTTCATATTTTCCTTTCAAGCCCGCCTGTCAGCAGAGCTGTTCACGCAGCTTCTCGTCCTTTTCCGCCACCTTGCGGCGCATCTCCTCACGGCGCACGGACAGCTTGTAAGCGATCTCCGCATCCGTGATGCCGATGATCTGCGCGGCCAAAATTGCCGCGTTCTGGGCGCCGTCGATCGCGACCGTCGCAACGGGGATGCCGCCCGGCATCTGCACGGTTGCCAGCAGCGCGTCAAGCCCGTCGAGCGCCGACGATTTGATCGGGATGCCGATCACCGGCAGCGTCGTATGCGCGGCGAGCACGCCGGCCAGGTGGGCCGCCTTGCCGGCGGCGGCAATGATGACCGAAAATCCGTTTTCACGCGCGCCTGATGCGAAGGCGGCGGCCTCCTGCGGCGTCCGATGCGCGCTGATCACGCGCGCCTGTACGCCGATCCCAAAGCTTTTGAGCGTATCGATTGCGGCGCGCACCACGCCCAGGTCGCTGTCGCTGCCCATTACGACCGCAACTTTTTTCTCAGCCATAATCAGATCGTCCCTTTCCATCGGCGAAAACCGCCATTTTCTGTAAATGAAAACAGGCTGCGATTGATTCGCAACCTGCAAAAACCCTGTGGATGTCGATGGACCGCCAAACCGGCGGCGGCGCATCCGCTCCGATTTTTCTGTCCGCAGATCTGAAAGCGCCGCATTCCACCGCCACCTCCCGCAAAAAGATACTTCCAGTTTACATGAAATCCCGACGCATTTCAATTGAAAATAAAGGGATTTTAAAAGATTGGAGACATCTTTGAAAATGCGTTTGCGTCTGTACCCGATTTTGTAAACTAATACCACTTGTCATACTATTTTACCGTCCGACAAACGCGCATCAAGATGCAATTTGACCGGATAAAAGGCAAGAAATGTAAGCGCCTCCGCAGCGAACAGCGCCAGCCATACGCCTGTAAGTCCCCACAGAGACGAAAAAATCCGCAGCGCGGCATATACCAGCACAATACCGCGCAGTACGGCGACCAGCGCTGTGATACGCGCATGCTCGGTGGATTGGAAATAGTACATCAATATGGTGTTAAGTCCGGTAAACGGCAGGGACAAAAAGTACAGGACAACGGCAGGCGCGCCCATGGCTATGATCTGCGCGTCGCTTGAAATAAACAGTGTAATGATCTGCCCGGGAAAGAGTACAATCAGCCCAAACACCACCAGAGAAAAACTGAGCGCCGTAAGCATGGCAAAACGATTGACCGTTTTCATGCGGCTATATGTGCCGCTGCCATAACTGATGCTGATGATTGGCTGCGCGGCCTGCGCCATGCCGTTGAAAATACCCTTGCCGACATAACCAATGTTGGAAATGATTGAAAAAATAGCGACGGCTGTTTCACCGCTGACACGCAGCAGCGTGAGATTGAACATCAAAATCACGAAACCGGACGATGTTTCCAGCACGCCGGAACCGGCCCCGTTGCGCACCATACGAGCAAAAAGACGCGGCGAAAAAAAGCGCCGGGTAAAATGGACCTGATTATAATGCCGCAGAAAATGCATACTCAGCAGCAGGCACGTTACAACCGGCCCAATAATTGTCGCAAGGCCGGCGCCGAACGTTCCCATGCCGAGCGGCAGCACGAACACATAATCGAGCACAATGTTCAATATGTTTCCTGTAGTGGCGGCAACCATCACAAGGCGCGGGTTCCCGTCGCTGCGCACAATGACGCACATGGCGCTTGAAAGCATATAGATGAAACTGAACGGACTGATCGGAGCCAAGTATCCGACCACGTGACCGACGATTAAATCAGTCGCGCCAAACAAATAGGCTATCTCACGCAGAAAAAGCGTACCAAAAACGGACAGCAGCGCCCCCAGAATCAGAACCGTCACAACCGCCATCGTAAATACGCGGTCGACATTCTCATCCTCGCCGCGGCCCCGGCATACGGAGATCGTTGTCGCAGCGCCCACGCCGACCATGATGGAAAAGGTTGTGTAAACCGTAAATATCGGCAGCGCAACATTGAGCGCCGCCAAACCATCCTTGCCGACGCCAAGACCGACAAAAAAAACATCGGCCAGACAATAGCAGCAATGCGCTACCTGCCCGATGATTGTCGGGACCAGGTATCTGAAATATTCCGAACGGATTTCGGCGCGCTGGGCGCGCGCCGCGTTTTTTCCTGTCATGAACTCTGTCTCCCCTGTCAGTTTCAAGGCCGTCTGCAAAATCAGGCCACCTTTATACCGGCGCATCCTTTACAATCGATTTATTTTTCCAACCACCGGAAAAAAAACGCGCTCCGGAGATCACAAGTCCAACGGTCCAGCCCATCGGGATTGACCACCAGATCGCGGCTTCACCCATCACAGCCGCCAGAAGATAGGCCGCCGTCACGCGTGTGAAAAAATTCATCAGCGTGCTTGCCATAAAGACGCGCATATCGCCCGCGCCGCGCAAGACTCCGTTAAAGTCGCTCATAATCCCCATCACTACATAAAACACAGACACGACCGTCAGATATCCAACCCCTGCCCGGATCACCGCCGCATTCGAAGCCGTGTCGACAAACAGGCCGACAAACTGCGCGCCAAACAGCCACAGCACAAGCGTCGTCAGCCCGCCGATTGCCACAGTCAGCAAAATGGCGGTGCGAAGCCCCCGCTGGGCGCGTTCCGGTTTTCCTGCGCCGATGTTCTGCGCCGTAAACGATGAGACGGCATTTCCGACATTGAGCATCGGCATAATGGCGATGCTATCAATTTTGGTCGCGGCCGTATAGCCGGCGATGACAGCCGGCCCATAGCGGTTGACAAGCGCCTGTACGAACAAAAAGCCCATCGATACAATCGATTGCTGGACAACCGACGGCACGGCGATCCGGCAGATATGCCGCAAACGCGCCGCCTCAAATAAACGCGGGCGCCCTTTGCACTTAATTGCATACAGACGGCGCATTAAAATGGTCAGTGCCAAAACTGAAGCCGCCGCCTGAGCGATCAGCGTCGCCCAGGCGACGCCTGTCACGCCCATCGCGCAGCGGATCACAAATGCTAAATCGAGTCCAATGTTGAGCGCCGAAGAAAACGCAAGCAAATAAAGCGGCGTGCGGCTGTCTCCAAGGGCATTGAACGCCGCTGTCGCGGTGTTGTACAAAAACATAAATAAAACGCTTAACACATAAATCCGCAGATAATCGCACGCGTCGGCATAGATATCCGCGGGCGTATCCATCAGACGCAGCACAGGCCCGCAAAGCGGCAGGCCAACCGCCATGAGCAGCACGCTTGCCGCCGCCATCGACGTCAAAGCTGTGAATACAGAGGATTTCATTTCCAGGCAGCGTCCCGCGCCATAAAACTGCGAAATCACAACCGAACAGCCGATAGACGCGCCCGTTGCAAATGCGATGAACAGGAAGGTAAACGGATATGCAGCTCCGACCGCGGCAAGCGCGTCGGGACCGACAAAGTTGCCGACCACAACAGAGTCGACGATATTATACATCTGCTGAAAGATATTTCCAAAGATCATCGGCAGCGCAAATCCTATGATGATTTTTGACGGGCTTCCGACCGTCATATCCCTGACCATCCATATTCCTCCCGTCTACATCTCTGTGTACATGCTGTACAGACGATGATACAGGCCGCCCTTTTCCATCAATTCGGCATGTGTCCCCTGCTCCGCGATGCCGTCCTCGGTCAGGACAAGGATCAGCTGCGCGCCGCGGATCGTCGTCAGGCGGTGCGCAATTGTAAAGGTCGTCCGTCCGCGGGCAAGCTGCTCAAGCGACTGCTGTACAATGCGTTCGCTCTCATTGTCAAGCGCGGAGGTCGCTTCATCGAGAATCAGGATCGGAGGGTTTTTCAAAAATACGCGCGCAATGCTGATGCGCTGCTTCTGTCCGCCGGACAGGCGCGCCCCGCGCTCCCCGACATAGGTGTCGTACCCGTCCGGAAACTCCATAATGAAATCATGCGCGCCGGCCAAACGCGCCGCCTCGGCAACCTCCTCGCGCGTTGCGCCGGGACGGCCATATGCAATGTTCTCATAAACACTGCCCGCAAACAGGTAGACGTCCTGCTGCACAACGCCTACATTGCGCCGCAGCGAATCGAGCGTCAGGTTGCGGATATCCTTCCCATCGATCAGAATACGGCCCGCCGTAACGTCATAAAACCGTGGGATCAGATTGCAAAGCGTCGATTTACCGCCGCCGGACGGACCGACCAGCGCCACGCTATCGCCAGGATGTACATGCAGATTGATATCGGAAAGCACGCAATGCTCGTCGTCCGAATAATGAAAACTAACATGCTCAAAAGCGATATCGCCATGGACATCTCCAAGCGGCAGCGCCGCCGGTGCGTTTTTGATATCGACCGGCGCGTCAATGACCTCGATAAAGCGTTCAATCCCGGTCATGCCGCGCTGGAATTGCTCAGTAAACTCGACAATGCGCCGGATAGATGTAAGCAACGCCGTCACATACAGAAGATACGCCATCAAATCGCCGGCTGTAATCCTGCCGGCGATCATGAACAACGCGCCCGCAACAAGCACCGCCACGTACATCAGGCCGTCAAAAATACGCGTCATGCTGTTAAAGCCGGCCATATAAAAATACTGCTCCTTTTTGATATCAAGGAACCGCCCGTTGCCCTGGCTGAATTTTTCCTCCTCAATGGATTCGTTTGCGAAGGATTTGACGACGCGCACGCCAAGCAGGCTGTCCTCGACCTGCGCGTTCAGCTCGCCGATCTGGTTACGCGATTTTTTAAACGCGCGGCGCATACGCGTATTGAAATACATTGTACACAGGAGCATAACCGGCAGCAGAGAAAAGATGATCAGCGTGAGGAGAAGGTTTGTGTTCGCCAAAATTACAAATGACACAACGATTTTCAGCGCCGCGATAAAATATTCCTCCGGACAGTGGTGCGCGAACTCCGTCACATCGAACAGGTCGCTTGTAATACGCGCCATCAGCTGGCCAATCTTTGTATGGTCATAATAGGAAAACGGCAGCTTCTGCAAATGCTCAAACAAATCGCGGCGCATATCTGTTTCGATATAAGCGCCCATCACATGCCCGATATTCTGCATGTAGTAGTTGGCCGCCGCGTCGATGATACGCAGCACCAGATAAAGCCCCCCGATTTTCAGCACAAGCGCGACAGTCAGGCTTGCCATATCGTTCATGCCGCGTTCCGTGATAAAGCGCACCATCAGCGGCAGCACCAGCTCGCAGACCGTCGTCAGAGACGCGCAGAACAAATCAAGCGCCAACACCCCTCTGTACTTTTTAAAATATGGAGCAAAACGCCGCAAAAGCGTACTTGTTTTAATTTGCCGGTTCAATCTTCTTCCTCCCTCCATGAACTCAAAGCCGTAATTATATATTATAGCACAGATAACCTTCGAAAGCTACGTATATTTTCCACATAAAGAAGCGCCGGACAGTGCTGTCCGGCGCTTCTTTATTTTATTGTTTACGCATTCAGTTCGTTGTACTTTTCACGCACGGCATGCGCAAGCTGCATCGAGCAGGAGGTCGTGTTGCTGCCGCAGGTGATATTGCTGAAATACTGTTCGATCTGCGAAACAGTCATTCCATTCACGACAGCACTAAGCGCCTTGAGATTGCCGTCGCAGCCATCTGTAAATTTGATGTTGGTCACAACGTCGCCGTCGAGATCAAATTCAAGCTTCGACGGGCAGACGCCCTCTGGTGTGTATTCACAATGCATACGGATTCCTCTTTCCTGTTTAGATTGATTGTCAGGCTGCCTTTTGTTCAGCCCTTGGACTTTGATTTCTCCTGCTTGAGGCTCATGTCTTGATAAGCCTTCGCGTCAAAGGTGCCGACACGTTTGTCAACGATCAGAGCATTGACAATCGATCCGGTAACATTCAGCCAGGTACGGCCCATGTCGATCAGTGGATCAATCGCAAGGATCGGGCTGACCATCGCGAACGAGGAGGCCATTCCGACGCCGGACAGGCCGACCGAGGCGGCCATGGTCGCGGTGCCCGGGATACCGGCGATGCCGAGAGAACCAATTGTAACAACAATAATCGTCATAACAATCAGCGTCACATCAATTGGCGTGCCGGTGACGTTGGCAACATAGATAATAAGCAGCGACGGGAACACGCCGGCACAGCCCTGCATACCGGCGGTCGTGCCGAAACCGGCCACAAAGCTGGCAGTACCCTCATCGACGCCGAGACGCTTGTTAAGCGTTTCGATTGTCATGGGCAGGCAGCCGACGCTGGAGCGGGATGTAAAGGCCAACAGCATACACTCAACCGATTTTTTCAGATAGAATACCGGATTGATGCCATGAACCGCCAGCGCGGCCAGCTGAATCACAAATTGAATTGCAACCGCCAGATACAGCACGATGATAAATTTTCCAACCTCGATAATGCTCGCGACGCCTCTCTGCGCAATGGTGTTGGCCAGGAGCGCCATCACAGCAAACGGCATATAATCAAGGATTAAATTCGCCATGTTGATCATCGTCTTGTGAAAGCCGTTGATCACATTGAACATCGGCTCGCCGAACTGCGGAAATTCCTTGCCGACCCACCAGGCCGCATAACCGAAGACAGCGGAGAAAATCACCAGTCCGATGATATTGCTGTTTACCATGCCGGTGACAATATTCGCCGGAATCAGACCGCGCAGCGTGGAAACGATGGATGAAACCTCTTTAATTTCAGCGGTGCCCTCCGCAACGCCGCCGGCGCCAATATTAAAAACCATCCCGAGCACCACGCCGACGACCGCGGCGATGGCAACCATAGTCATTGTGGTGATGATGGTCACTTTTACAAGCCGGCCCATATTGCGGCCTTCCTGCATGTTAATGATAACCTGTGTGATCGACACCATAACAAGCGGCACGACCAGCATCTTGATCAGGTCGATAAAGCCGTTGCCAAACAGCGAATACCAGGTCGTTGTCTCGCTGACAAACGTAACCTCCATCGGATTGTCCGGAAATCCGGCGACCACCTGGATGACAAGGCCAAGCACCAGACCGATGCCGGTTCCGATCATAACAACCGCGGCAAAATCCATATGCTTTTTCCGGTACAGCACATGAATCAGGTAGAACAGCGCCGCCAGCACAATCAAAAATAAGATTGTTTTCACATCGCTGATCATCAGGAAATTCTGCAAGAACGCATTACCCATATCAAGTCCTCCTCTTTTTCAGCTTCATAGCTGGACTCTGACCGGCTTCTGCAGCACACATCGCAATACGCCGGCCCTTCCCTCAAAAGCCACCACATCAAAGCTGTCCGGTGCATTTATTTTTCAATCATAATATTCAGGATTTCAATATCTGTGGCCTTCATTCCTTCACGGCCAACCCTGCCAAGGCTTTCGATCGTGCCTTCGACATCATCCTTGACAAGCCCTTCGCCAGCGCGGAATGTCTTGGAGTTTTCTGTCATGCAATGTGCCATCACCGCCGCGTCCACCGCCGACGCAATCTTTGCCGCGCACGATGACTTGGCGCCATCGCAGACAATTCCCCCGACATTCGCGATTGTATTGGTAATTGTCATCGACACATCGTCCAGATCGCCGCCATACAAATATGTGATTGCCGCGCCGCTTCCACAGGCCGCGCTGACCGCGCCGCAGTACGCCGACAGGCTGCCGATATACTTTTTCTGATGGATCGAAATCAGATTGCTGACTACCAGCGCCCTGTAAAGCTTTTCACGCGAAACGCCAAGCTCCTTGGCATATTCAATCACCGGCAGCGAAACCGTCATGCCCTGATTGCCGCTTCCGGAATTGATGACGACCGGGAGCGAACAGCCGCCCATGCGCGCGTCGCTCCCCGCCGCAGCGGCGGCGCGCGCGCGGATTTTGACGTCGCTCCCATAATACTTGAGCAGCGTTTTGCCAACTTCCGCGCCATAATCGCCGGAAAGCCCTTCCTTTGAAATCGCGCTGTTCATCTCGATCTGGCGGTCGAGCACCTCGCGGACATCGTCAATTTTGACGCAATCTGCAAATTCGAGGATATCCTTGACGTTAAGCAGCGATTTATCAAGCTTAACAGCCTGATGCGGCGCAAGCTCCACATGCTTTCCGACATCCCATTCCTCGCCGTCCTTCACAATGCGCGTAATATTCGTATGGCGGTTTGCAATCTCCACCTCGGCGCTGTGTTCACCTTTAAAAACCTTTGCCACGATAAACAGGTTTTCAACATTTTCGATTAGATGACACGAGCAGAAATCCTCCTGCAAAAGCTCTTTTGTACGGTCGATATCCGCCTGTGTGACCGATTCGAGCACTTCCAGCTCCTTATTAGGATTTCCGCCGACCAGTCCAAGGATACCCGCGACATCAATGCCGTGCAGGCCGCCTGAATTGGGCACGACAACACCCTTGACATTTTTGATGATGTTTCCGCTGCACCACAGCTCCAGCCGCTCGGGCATTTCACCAAGCACGTCACGCGCCTTGGCGGACGCGTACGCAATCGCGATCGGTTCCGTACAGCCGAGCGCCGGCACCAGCTCGCTTTTCAGAATCGATACATATGTATCATATACTTTTTGGTCCATAGCTTCACTCCTTCCGAAAAATTTTGCTTTTGAGGTACTGCCTTATTATACAGCAAAATCCATGCCAAATATCTTGATTTATACAAAAAACAATAAAGTTTTTCTCTGCCGCCCTACATTTCCTTATTTTATTAAAACGCGCTTGCCTATTTTCCCAGTTTTTTGCTTCTAGTTGACGAAATCTTCTTTTTGGAGTATCATGAAACCATCCAGAAAATTCCGATTTCAAGAACTGGCCGGCAGGAGGTCCTGACCATGGCTCCCAGCGCACTGCTAGCAATCCAGAATACTGTAATCGAATTTGCAGATGTCATTTCAGAAGTCACGGGCGTCAACGTCGATATTATGGACCGCGACTATATCCGTGTCGCGGGTTCCGGATTTTATGCCCCGCGCACCGGCGAAAGCATGCGCAGCCGGGCGAGTATTTATGAGCGTGTCCTTGAAGACGCGCGGTCTATCGTCGTCCACAATCCCGGGCGCGATGAAATCTGCCGCGCCTGCGCCAACAGGCATACCTGTACTGAAACAATCGAGATCGCAGCCCCCATCCGTCTGACGGGCCATGTGGAAGGCGTCATCGGATTGATGGCTTTCACCGCACATCAGCGCGACATGCTGCTTGAAAAACTTGACAGTTATATCCATTTTGTCGAGCAGATTGCCGACCTCATCGCCAAAAAGGCGCAGGAAAATACGCAGATGCAGATGATTCGAATCTATACCGACACGCTCACGCAAATCCTGGACAGTATTGATCAGTGTGTTCTGATTTTAACAGACGACCTGCATGTGCGCAGCGCCAATTGTGCAGCCTGCAAGAATCTGCATCTTCCTGAAAACTGTCTCGGCGCACAAATTCAGCTGCGTGCAACAGGCGACAGCATCCACGGAATCATGGAGTACCGCATGGAGCTGCTGGGACGCAGCTATTCTATCATGGGCGAGCTGTATCCGATGTATGTCGGTACAGCCGACGCCATACAGGTCCTGTTGTTCCGCGAAAAAGGGCAGATGCAAAATGATGTTTATGAGCTTACGAGCAGCACATTTGAACAATCTCTCGACAAAATCGTCGGCGTCTCCCCAGCGACCCTGCGCTTGAAGGAACGGATTATACAGGTTGCCCAGTCGATGTCAACCGTGCTGATCACAGGTGAAAGCGGTACTGGTAAAGAATTGGTCGCCAATGCCATTTGGAAGGCCAGTGAACGCAAGGACGAAATGTTTGTGGCGCTTAACTGCGCCGCAATCCCGGAAGCGCTCCTCGAAAGCGAGCTGTTTGGTTATGTCAAGGGTGCGTTCACCGGCGCAAATCCCGGCGGGCGGATGGGTAAATTCGAGCTGGCTAACCACGGCGTGCTGTTTCTCGATGAAATTGGGGACATGCCGCTGTATTTACAGGCCAAGCTTCTGCGCGTTCTCCAGGAGCGCACAATTACGCGCATTGGTTCCAACAACCAAATTAAAGTCGATATCCGCGTGATCGCTGCAACCAACAAGGACTTGCTGCGCGCCATCCGTGAAAATAAATTCCGTGAGGATCTTTACTACCGGCTCAATGTTATCCCGTTAAAAATTCCGCCGCTGCGTGAACGGCCCGAGGATATCGACGATCTGACGGCGCTCATGATCCGCCGGTACAGCGACCGCTTCCAAAAGCGTGTGCGCCGTGTAGACGCTGATGTGATGAAGACACTTCGCCGCTATGCATGGCCGGGAAATGTCCGGGAATTAGAAAATACAATTGAGTTTATGATTAATATGATGGATTCATCGGGTGTGCTGACCTGTGCGACCTTACCGGACGCGCTGCGTGAGCGTCCGGCCGGCGCGGTTGGCGCCGGTTCAATCCCCACGCTTGAGCAGGCGGAACGTCAGGCAATTTTGTGCGCGCTGCATGCATACGGATTTGACACAAACGGGAAAAAAAACGCCGCGCGTCATCTTGGAATTGCCACCTCTACGCTTTATAAAAAGCTTGAAAAATATGGGATTCGCTCCGATTCCGATTTTGAGAATAATTCCTGAAATCGGAATAGATATTGCCCTAACCGATTGTTTATGATAAAGTATGTAATGTCAGCCAACTGACTGGGGACGGCGTGTTCTGTATTCCGCCCCGAAGCATCAAAAAAAGAGGAGATTACATATGATCAAGCATATTGTTATGTGGAACCTTGAAGATGTCGCCGAGGGAAATTCCCGCGATGAAAATGCACGCCGCATTAAGAAGGGGTTGGAGTCCTTAAAAGGCGTTATTGACGGAATCATTCATCTGGAGGTTGGCATCAACGTCAATCCGAAGGGCTTTGATCTTGTGCTCTACTCCGAATTTTCTTCCATGGATGCTCTGAAAGCATATGATTGTCATCCGGAGCATCTGAAAATGCGTGAATTTATCCATAAAGTCATCACCGAGCGTGTTGTCGCCGATTACGAAGTATAGGGCGCGTTCGATATATAAATTAAATCATAAACAGCGCCGGCCCCAAGGGGGCCGGCGCTGTTTATGATTATGCAGGATCTCGCGAGAGACGGCGCGCACGGCGTTGTACAAAATAATCACGGATTTGATCGAAGCGGTATGCCAACAGATAAAGAGGGATGCTTAAAATGATTGCGGCCACCACATCGATGATCGAATGCTGTTTAATAAACACCGTGGAAAGGCAGATCAAAACCATCAGAACGCCCGAACCATAACGAATCGCTCTGCTGCGCTGGCCAAGCTGTGACCGGCGGATCGCAATATGAACTCCGATCGAATTGAGACAATGGATGCTCGGGCAGACATTGAAGGACGGATCCAGCAAATAAATCGTCCGTACCAGATCTGTTAAAATATTATCCCGCTTAAATACAAGCGGACGCAGAAACTGACCATTGGGAAGAATGGTGTAGATTAACAGACAAATGGTCATACCTGTGAACAGGAAAGTACACAGCTTTAAAAACTCTGTGCGCGACCGAAACAAAAAATACGCCATCGCTGCGGCGATATAGAAAAACCAGATCAGATATGGAATTACAAATATTTCTAAAAAGGGAATATAACCATCGATCCACGAGCACACCCATACCACTGGACGCGTATTTTGCTGAAGCCATCCAAACCACATCATATATGGAAAGAAATATAACAGCAGAGCCGCATGCCGGTATTTATACAAAAACTCTCCGATTGCTTTCATCGCAACGCCTCCAATACGATTTTGACGGTTTTGGCAAAAAGGCCCTTCTAGTTAAATTTATAGACCCGGCGGGCCAAACGATAGTTGCCAATACTCAAGCGCCGGCCAAATTCACCTGGGAAATTGACAAATGTTGCAACAGACCCATAACGGATCGGCGCATACCAATCCGGGTTTTCCGCTTTTAGATACCGCCAGATATCAACACGCTTCTGCAATGCGGCGTCACTGCCATCCAGTGTCAACAGAATCGTTGAAATGGTCATCATCATCGTGACATAGTTAAACATGCAGTGTGCAAGCTTGCGGTCGAGACGCTTCAGATCATCACTTTTATACGCCTGAATCATCAATCGCGTTACAAGCAACTGTTGGTCGACACGGCGGATCATTACCGCTTCGTTGACCGACTGGTCGGCGCGGCCAATATAATAACGATACAGATCTGTATCAATATAATAAAGCGTCTTAACATGTGCCAATGGAATATATGCAAACAGATTGTCTACATAAAACGTATGTCTGGGCAGCTCAAGATTGCAGGCGCGCAGCAGCGCGGTGCGATAAACCATCGTGTGCATGAGCAGATACTGCCACGGCTTAAACGCCTTTGTCTCCGACCATCCAAAAATACGGTTGCGCGGCAGTGTGCTGCGATAGCGCATCGCACGGCTTCCCTGCTCCTCATGTTCATAAACGTAGTTGCACAGGTACAGGTCAATCTGTTTGCCATCCCTGATGTGGCCGTGCATAACCGTCAGCAGCCGCTTAACGCTTGCCACATCAACCCAATCATCCGAATCGACAACTTTATAGTACAGACCCGACGCATTTCGAAGTCCCTGATTGACGCCTTCTCCATGCCCGCCGTTCTCCTGATGAATCACGCGGACAATATCCGGATATTTTTCACGATATGCATCTGCGATGTGTCCGGTGTCATCCGTCGAGCCATCGTCCACAAGGATAATCTCAATATCCTCTGCGCCGCCGCAAGCCAACAGCGTTGAGATACAGTGATCCATATACGCCTGGGAATTGTAGCATGGCACAGCGAATGTTATCAGCTTCAAACGGAACCCTCCAAATCCTGTAAAATTTTCTTTGAGCGCGAAAGCGCCTGTCCAACAATCGCGTCCATATTATATTATTGATATTCTGCCAGCCTTCCTATAAGATAAAAACGAGACAGACCTGCGATTTGCTTCAAATAACAGGCGTAAAGCGCCGCGCTTTTTTCACAAAGCACGGCATAATAGGGAATTTCCCCGCTGCCGCCGTTATTGCCGCGCGCAAACTCCTTAACAATAGTAGTCTTATTTTCGATTTTTTGTGCAGAAAAATATTTAAATTCCGTAATTCTTGTAAAAGGCTCATCAACCGTATAGTTAACCGTAGCGCACGGCTGATACCAAGTGACCGGAAGTGTTTCAAATTGGAAATCCAGCGTGCGGTACAGCAAACGTACAAGCGAACAGCTAAGGAGTTCATCAAGCGCACCTGTATAGACGACCACCCCATTAAATAGTTCGCCTTCGAACCGGACACCAACGATTGGCTATGGGGCAAAATCGGGCCGCAGCCGTTTATCGCCCTAGCCATAATACTGGTATAATAACCGCAAAGCGGTTATTATACCACAGCGGCAAGCCCGTTTGGGCTTGTCTGCCGTAAAGCGGCAGGGAAACAGGCTTTGCCGGTTTTGACTGTGGTACAACATGCGCAACCCGCCGCTTTGCAGCGGGTGCCGCCGAATGGCGGCTGCAAACAGCTTTACCGTTTGTACTGCGCATATTATACCATACCGCTACCTTCCGTCAAGCACAGAAAGACATCTTTTCATCACAATATACGTTCTTTTGTTGCATATCCTTATGTTGTCAAATATACTTTATCGCTCTTACAGCGAATTTGACGAAATCTCAAAGGCAGCCTTAAGCAGCCATACCTGTACCAAAAAATCCGCGGGCCATATATTGGTCCGCGGATTTAAATTCATTCGCCTTTCTTTTCGCCGCCGGCCTTCGGAGTATCCTTCTGAGCCGCTTTAGCCGCTGTTTTTGCTGTCTTAGCCGCAGTCGTCTTCGTCTGCGTTTTCGCAGGCTTTGCGGACTTTTCAGCAGCCGGCTTGGACGCCGCTTTCGTCGTTTTGGCAGCGGGTTTCCCGGTTGTCTTTGCAGCAGATTTTTTTGCGGACGGCGCGGCCGCTTTCTTCACAGGTTTTTCAGCAGCCGGTACAGTTGGATCCACAATCCTCCACTGTTGATTGTCACCGCCCATATAGTCCCAAATCTGAATACCTGCTCCATCCTCCATCGACATGCCCACAACATCAAGACAACGTCCCGACAGCTTGGAAACGATCTTGTACAAACCATCGCCGACTGGTTCGAAAATCCACTTTTGATTATCTGCCCCAACATCCTCCCACAAGTGAATCTGTGCGCCGTTTTCGCTGCCGGAAAGGATAACATCCACAACATCTTTGGTCTGCTTGCTGACAATCCGCCAGACATCATCTCCGACCTGTTCAAAGCTCCACAGTTGGCCGTCATTTCCGGAAACATCGCGCATTTCAATTCGATTGTTTGTACAGGCGGTTATGGCCTTGCCGCTGCGTGCAGAAAGGATCATATAGCAGACGCCTGTTTGAATCGCTGCATTCTCTGTTTTTCTGTTCATCACATACGCTCCTTCACTAATGCATCACTTACCATCTACATGTCTCTTACTCTATGTTGATAAAATATACGAAACATAATAAGATCGCTGTAACCAATATGCCGTAATTACAAGGGCAGTATCATTCGCCATCAGGGCGGCTGTCGCGCAAGCGGCGAGCCGTTGGGCATAACCCCGGTTAATAACCGTCTGCGGTTATTATACCATGCCGCTTCGCGGACATGGTATAATCGGCCATCGGGGCGGCAGCGGGCCGCGCCCGCGCATCGCCCTGGCCATAATTTTCGGTATAATAACTGCTCTGCGGTTATTATACCACGTTCGTTTTATTTGTCAATTTTCTGGAAAGAAAAATAGTTACTATACACAAAAATATATGATCTATTGCAGGATTGAGAACAAATTCAACGTCAAATTTTCCAAATAAAGGTTCCGTCTGCATGCTTTGTATACCTTGTATAAGCCACTGCAAGCAGTAAACACTATTGATATCCATCAGGATTGGAGGTCCAAAACGATGAATCAGCCAAAATTTTTTGCCACTAAATCAGGCGACGTGCTCGCCGCGCTGATCTGCGGCAACGGCAGCCTTAGCTGCGGCGGCCAAGCCATGGAATATCTGAATGCAAACACTTCCGACGGGGCGTCTGAAAAGCATGTCCCTGTTGTCGAAATGGAGGGAGGGACCCTCAAAGTCAGCGTTGGAAGCGTGTTCCATCCCATGACAACGGAACACAGCATCGGCTGGGTTTGCCTTGTAACGCGGCGTGGCTGGCAGTTGCGCGCCTTGCCGGTTGACGAGAATCCGGTCACAGAGTTCGCCGTCGCCAGAGACGACAGCCCCATTTGCGTTTACGCCTGGTGCAATCTGCACGGGCTTTGGAAAACGGAACTTTAAAATATGGAGGAAATAAATATGTCTCACAAAAAGAATACCACCGGTCTGAATGAACTTCTCAGCGCTGACAGCCGCGCAAAAGCCTATTTTATGTCTTTACCCGATTATGTACAGGGCATGATCCAGCAGCGCAGCGACAACGTCCATAGTGTGGACGAACTGCATCGTTATGCCGAAAATCTGCTCGCAGGTGACAAATAAGACTTGGGCCTTGGGCGGGGCTGATATGCCCCGCCCTCTGCTCTACATAGATTCAAGCTCTCTGACCAGTTGGTCAAGCCTGGCGCGCGGCACATAGCGCGCTGCCATTTGCAGCGCGCCGTTCAAGGTAAGTCCACTAACCCGCGCCGCAAGCGGGCTGTTTAATACACCCGGAAAAGCGCGCTGTACCCGTGCACGCACATCCGGCCGGGACAGCAGTTCGCCGATCGTAATGCGTCCGCCTCTTAAATCCATTGCTTCGCCTTCTTTCATCAGTCAGATAATTCAGTTTATGCCGGATAACGCCAACAGTTCCCGCAACGTTTAAACGGACGCACAAGGTTTATACTAATCATTGAGGTGATTTTCCGTGACCAACTATGTAAACGGTCCCGAAATTCCAATGGGACTGGGAATGGCGCTCGCCGAAAACCTCAACGCGATGGAATATTTCGCATCGCTTTCGCCAGCACAGCAGCAGGCTGTCATTGAATGCACACATCAAATCCGCTCCAAACAGGAAATGCGGTCGTTTGTCCAAAGCCTGCCATCCACACCGCCAGCAATTGGATAAATTTCTCTGACTGAACGTCCAGCAGACAGGATAAAATATGTTTGGAGGTGGTAAGCATGCCGGATTGTTTTAACGACCCGCAGATGCAGCAGTATTTCGCTTCTTTGCCGATGTACGTCCAGGAGACGATCAAGCAGAGCGCCGTAAAAATTACGACGGAGAATGAACTGCGCAAGTTTGCAGAAAACCTCATGGGTTCCAACTGAAAACGGAAAAGGGCGGGATCAAACGATCCTGCCCTTTTCCGTTGTTTCCAGAAAGCGCCGGAATATAAAGAAAAGCGGCGCGCAAATCCAAAGCATCCATGCTGTGCCGCCAGCGAGACATACGCCGCCAAAGGCGCCCAGTAAGCACACAGCCAACGTACAAAGCAGCTCTCCCAGTCCTGCCACTGGCGAGCGGCGCGCGCCGCTCCAAAAAAACAGGGCGCCGCAGCCAGCCAAAGCCGAACTCCCAAGCCGGGTCAAAACCAGGATATCCGGGCGCTCCTTTTTCATCCAGATATATTCCATCAGTTCCCTGCGGCGCTCCTCAAACAGACGCGCCCAGAATTCAAAATCGGACCACCTGGTCGGTACCAAATCCTGCGGGATGGTGGGATGCACATCCATGATCCATAAATACAAAACCAGAACCGCCGCCGCTGCAAATATCCAACAAGCCATCTGTACCGGCCAGACGCGCCTGCTATGCGCCAGCATAAGCAATGCCCAGATCAGCGCGCCGCCCATCACAATACCGGGCAGACGCATAAACAGTCCGCCCCAGGCTGTGATGGATTCAGTCGTAATAATCAGCGGATCCGTAAGGCTGTGCCGCGCGGCGAACTGCCGTGCGGCTTCGCGCATGGAAATCTGCCCCGCGGTATCAAGTGTGATACGGTCAAACGTCATTGTGCCGGAGGATGGCGCACGCAAAACGACCGTACCAGCCGGGGCCGCGAACACACCGCGCACAGTATAAACACGTCCATCATATAATAGCTGCGCGCCAGCCGGATTATCATCGCCGTATAACGTCAAAGCTGTCTCCCGGTCGATCAGACAGCCGGAACGATCTTCGTCGGAAAGTGCGGCGCCGGACGGCATTATCAGGGACGCATCGCCGTGCACCAGCAGTACAGAGGCGGTACAGGATCGACCGAACGCCTCATTTTCGACAGTTTTCCGGTCGTCCTGCCGCCAGACCGCAAACTTGACGGCCGACGGCAGGCGTGCCTGTGTGTCAAACAACGTTTCCACAGCCGCTGCATCAAGGGCATATCCATTCAGCCGAAGCACGGCGCGCCCGCCGCATTCGAAAGCAGCACGCGCATATGTAATTGAAAAAGACCAGCAGATCATTGTCAGCGCCAAGGCAACCCAACAGGGCGCGCGGCGCAGCAGGGCCGTCATCCGGCGGCCTCCACTCGTACACGGTCGCCGCTGCCGATCGTTTTATTGCTTGTTATAATCACGTCGTCTGTGGAATCGAGCGCGCCTGTGACCGCAGCGCGCGACTCATTTTTTTCCTGTACAGTCACATCGACGCGTTCGACGGTTTGTTCCGTTCCCAGCACAGTTTCTGTGGTCCGCAGAATATAGACATAATCCTGGTTCCCATCGCTGTGCAGGGCGTCGACCGGGACGCAGGTTGGATAGCTGGAGCTTCGCTTCTGTGCCGTCATTGAGGCAAGCGCGCCGGGCGTCCCCTCACCCGCTGGCAAAAGTGCCGTCAGCCTGAGCAATCCGTTTTTTTCCTCAATGGCTGCGACGCTTTCCACAATCGCCTCCACCTTTGAACGGTCGGGCAGCGTCAGCGCAATCGCGTCGCCGGGGGAAATATATTTCTGTTCCTCCTTTGGAATTTCCGCTGTAAAACGCAGCTCTGTTTCCTGACCGGCAAGCATCACAGCGGCCTGCGTCCCCGTTTGACCGCCAGCCTTGACATCAACCGAGGTCACTACGGCGTCGGACGGCGCCGTCACCTCGCCGCCCGCGGCCGAAAGTTCTGTCAAACGTGCGATCTCCAACTGCTTCAGGCTGCATTCAATCGCTTGAATCTGCGCCTGATTGTCGACGTCCTTGAGCCGCAAATCCTCGAGCGTGCGTTCCAGCTTCACCTGCTCGTCGCGCTGTTCAGCGACAGCCTCCTCGTAAGCAAGCTGTTTGGCCCGATAATCGTCTCTCAGAGAGATATAGGTTGGATCGAGGTCGTAGTCGTTTAAATCCTCGTCCTCCTCCTCGAAATCCGTTTCATTTTTATAGTCGCGCAGCGCGTTTTTGGCTCTGCGGCGGTCCTCTCCCGCCTGCTTGATCCGCAGGTCGAGCTTTTCCGCAGCGATGTCAAAATCCTCCTGCGCACGGATTTCGGCAAGCGCGTCGCGCTCGGCCTGCGTCTTTGCGTTCTGCTGTATCTGGCTGAGTGAAAGCTGGAGCTTTTGCAGCTCCAACTGCTGTTCGGTCAGTTTGCGCGCGATATCGTCCGGATCGACCGTGAACAGGACGTCACCGGCCGCCACGCGTTCCCCGGTTCGGGCGCCGACGCTGCGCACGCGCATCCCTTCGAGCGTGAAAACAGCGATTTCCCCCTGGGCTTCAAGCGTCCCGTCGGTTTCGACGGTATGCTGTACCGCGCCGGACTCCGGATGCTGTGTCGTTACAACGGCGACCGTGAGAGAATCAGCGGCGCGTGAAAGCACGGTGCACACAGCCATGACCGCAAGGAACGCCGCCAGCCAGCGCAGGGCGCGCTTTCTCAGCGGAACAGCCGTGCGCTCGGGACTGTAATTGAGAATATCTTCAAGCTTCATCGTTTCATTCCTTTACACCAGCCGCAATGATTCCCTGTTCCAGATAGGTCTGCCCATACAGGAACACCAGAATCGCCGGAATCAGAGCCGTCACCGACGCAGCCAGCGCCAGTCCGGCGCAGTCGGCCGCAATATCCGGCAGGTAGAGCGAAAGCGGCCAGAGCGAACGGTTTTTTAAAAATGTCATCGGCTGTTCTATCATACTCCAGCACTCGAGAAAGCTAAGAACCATCGCCGACATGACGCCGGCTGAACCGAGCGGCAGGCCGATGCGCCAGAATATTTGCCACTCGCTCGCTCCATCCAGCCGCGCGGATTCGATCAATGAACGCGGAATCCCGCGAAAAAAGCGATACATAATAAATACCGGAAATGTGGAAAATACCGCGGGCAGAATGATTCCCATGTGCGTGTCCAGCAGAGAAAGACGATTGAGTACCAGATAGTTTGATACCATCGTGACTTGAAACGGCATCAGCATCAAAACAATATAAAGCGTGAACAGCGCGCCTTTGCCCGGAAAGTCATACCGCGCAAACCCCCATGCAGCCGGCACACCTACAATCATCTGGCCAAACAGGACGCCGGCTGTCAGGCGGACGGAATTCCAAAACATTACAAAGAACTGCGGCGAATCAAGCAGCAATTCCACATAGGGACGCAGTGTCGGATACTGCGGAATCAGGCTCCAGGAAGCGAAGCCCTTCATATCGCCGAGCACAGGACCAAGCTTCTGCAACACCTCCTGCGTCCCCATAAACGACCCGCCCAACAAAAATGCGAGCGGAAACCACACCGCGACCGCCAATATGATCAAAAAGAGCAAAAGCAGTCCCTTTTTCAGTCTGCGCACGAAAATCCCCCCATTCTGAAATCCGCCCTATTCCGTTTCCCATGCACGGCGCAGGAGCAGGATTAAAAACAGGATGACCCCGGCCGTCATCACCGCTCCAGCCGCCAGCTTATCCATGGAAAGCTCTCGAAACCAATTGTTAAAAAGATGCTGAAGCAGATACATGCTGTCATGTGGGTAATCGCCCGCTACAAGGTACGCTTCGCGGAACACCTTGAAGGCGTTGAGAAACGAAAGCACCGTTATGGTGAACAGAGAGGGCAGCAGATTTGGAAGCGTGATGCGCCAAAAGATGGTCCACGCACCCGCGCCGTCGACAGCGGCCGCTTCATAAATAGACGGAGAAATCCCCGCCAGTCCGGCCAGCCATAGCACCACATTGTAGCCGAGGTTTTTCCAGATATAGCTGCCGACCAGCACATAGAACGCCGCGCCGCTGTCCATCCAGGCGACGGGCTGCCCACCGAGTCGGTCAAGCATGCTGTTTAGCAGGCCGTTTTGATGGAACAGCGCCTGCCACAGCAGCACGACCGATGCGATCGGTACTGCCATTGGGACCAAAAAAGTCGTTTTAAACGCACCGGCACACCGTGGATTTCCGTACAGCGCAAGCGCAACTACCAGCGACAGCACAAGCAGCAGCGGCATACAGACTCCCATAAACCGAAGCGTATTGCCCGCCGCCAGCTGAAAAGCCCTGTTTTGCAGCACCGAAGCATAGTTTTGCAGCCCCACAAACGTTCCGTTCATCGCGCCGAAAAATGAGCGGCGCACCACATCGAGAAACGGGACAATAACGAACACAAATACGCCCAGAACGCTCGGAAGGATAAAGCAGGCCCCGGCGCGGCCGCGCATCCCGCCTATATTCATCCGCATTATTCAGAAAGATACAGGTTCAGTTTTTGCGCCAGGGAGCCGACCGTCTCATCGAGCGATTTTTTGCCTGCGAAGTAATCCTTTGTTTCGTCTGTCAGCATTTGCTCAATGACCGCGTTAGACGGCGACGGCGTATCAAGTCCCTCCAGCATAGCGGCCGTCTCCTTCATAAATGCTTCGGACGGCCAACGCACCGCCATTTCCATAGTCACATCCACATTCTCGCCATCGGTGTAGGACGTTGCAAGATACATTCCATCGTCAAAGGGTTGATACGGGTCCTCCTGCGCCATTGAGAATACATCCGCATTGACCGGCATCCCATCGCCAAAGTCATTCTGCTGAATCTGCTGGGACAAAAGAAGATCGACAAAGGAAAGCGCACGATCCTGCTGTTTGCCGGAGGCGTTCACACCGAGTACCGTGCGCGGAATAAAAACATTCTGCGCCTGACCCGGCAGAGGAATCAAATGCCCTTGTCCTTTATGCCGGATATATGCATCCGGATAAGCGATGTCCGCCACGGACAGCACCTCTCCAATTGACGCCGCCAGATTGTTGTATGCCCATCTGATGCCGTCCCATTTGAAGTCAACAGGGCTGGATATATAAACCATGTCCGTTTCCTCCAACTGCTCCGGATCGTGTTCCAAATCCGTCAGGCGCTTAAGGTCTGACAGGAACGCGCGCAGCTGTTCCGTGCGCACCGTACCATCCTCACTGTACCATGCAGGCGAGCAAACCGGATAGAACACCGGCAACAAAGAATTGGGGCTGAGATTGGACAGAACGCCGCTGATCCGGCTGGAGTCCAGCGCGCCCTCCCGCGCGATCAGCCAATCGACAAGTTCGGTAAGATTCTTTGGATTGACGCCGTCGTCCGCCAGCATCAGCGGCGCGCCGAAACGTGCGGGGATTGCCGGCAGAGATTTGTCTGTCTGCCGGTAGCTTTCCGCGACATTTTTCAAAAGCCCCCCGGATGCGATACGTTCATCATAGACAGGCGCAAGGTCAAGCAGCACTCCTTTTTCAATATAAGATTCAACAGGCATCCCGTCCAGGATTAAAACGTCGGGACCTTCGCCGGCCAACAGCTCTGTGGAAAGCGTGCGCATTGCATCTGATTCCGTTACGGCGCTGTCATCGCCGAGCGCCACCTCGTAGCTGACGCGTACATCGGGATTTTGACGCTGATACACGCCCATCGCCTGGCGAACCGTCGCGTTTTCATAGAGCGAAAAGACACGCAGTTCGGTCGATGGAACGGTTGGCGTATCGGCGGAATAGGTATAATGGAACAGCGGCCATTCCCCTGCATCACCATAAAGCATTGCAAGCAGGCTTCCATCGTCGCAGACGATCAAATTATGCATCGAATATGACGGCATGGTCAATGAGCACAGTTCGCCGTCGACAAGCTTTTCTGTCACGGAACCGCCTAGTACGTGGCGGTAAATGCCCGTTTTGTCGGCAAACCAGAGCGCCTCCCCGTCCGGATCAAGCGCCATCGCCCTTGTCACGCTGCTATCTCCGGCAACCATAAATGAACCGCGCGTCGAAACGTCGTTTACATCAGCGGAAGCGGAGATACTCCCGGTTTTTTCTCCTGTCTGCAGATCGTATAGATCGATTTCCGGCCCGCCCTCCGAAACAGCAAGCGTATCTTTATAACTGATATAGGAGAAGTTTTGTGAAAATGATTCCTCCAGATAACGGTTTTTCACCGCGCCTGTCTCGGGGTCGACCTGGACGATGCTGAAATAACAGTTTATCAGCAGATCTCCGTTTTCCGCCACTTGCAGGCCGATCGGACCTGTACCGCTATCATCCGTGGGCAATTCCCAGTCAATCGTGCGTATAGTTCCGTCCGGTGCAATATAGAGGAAATTGTCCTGTGCAAGCTGCTCTTGCGTTTCAATGGCATCCTCCTGCCCGCCCTGCGTGTCTGCGGCCGGTACGTCCTCGGAGGATGCCTGCTCCTGTTCTTCCTCCGCCGGCGCGGCTACTGTCTCATCGGAACCAGCGCCGCTCATCATCGCGTCGAGCTGTTCCTGCGTAAACGTCGAATAATAAAGGTACATACCGCCCTGGTTATCCCAAGCCGCAAACTGCATGTTTGAAAGCTCTGTGTTCAACTCCTCCGGCCAGGCAATTTGCTTTTGTGTCCAATGCGCCCCATTGTCGGAGGAGGCAAACAGATACCATGGGCCGAGCATCCGTCCGGCATCGAGATTGCAGACCATCTCCAATGTACCGTCCGCCATCCTGGTCATGCCTGATATATAACCGGCGCCATCCGGCACCGCATGCTCCTCCTCTATGTAACGTCCCATGGCGACGCCGTCGCCGCTTCCGTCCGGCAGACTGCTGCCGCCCGGCTGCATACCGCCGGAGCATGCGCTGAGTACAAGCATAGAAACCGCCAGCATACATGCGGCGGCCCGTTTCAAAAAACCGTTCATCATTCGGCCTCCTGTTTTTTTGAATACAAACACCTTATCACACAAATCTCTAAATTTTCTGCAAAATTAAAGAAACATTTTAGAAAGCTATGTTATACTAATCGCAGGTCAATCGGCTTGATACCGCCGGTACGACAAGCAACAAGGAGGAACCGCCATGCGGATTCTGATTATTGAGGACGATGAAAAGCTGTGCGAAGCAATGCGTTTCGCGCTGGAAATGGAAGGGTATATCGCCGATGTATGCCATGACGGCGATGATGGATTTCGCTGGGCGCGCGAGCAGGCGCACGATCTGATCCTGCTGGACCGAATGCTGCCGTCCACGGATGGCGTAGAGCTTCTCAAACGGCTGCGCGCGCAGGGACATACAACGCCCGTTCTGCTCGTGACGGCGCTCGGCGATATCGGCCAGCGTGTCGAGGGACTTGATGCGGGCGCAGACGATTATCTCGTCAAACCGTTTGCCGTAGAGGAATTGCTTGCGCGTGTGCGCGCCATACGCCGCCGGCCGCGTCAATGGGAAAGCGCACGTGTGCTTCAGGTTGGGGACGCCGCTTTTGATGCCGCGCAGAAAACCCTCACCGGACCGGGCGGCTGTTGTTCGCTTTCCAAGCGCGAGGCCGAACTTATGGAAATCCTGCTTGCAAACCACGGGCAAACCTTGCCTCGTTCTATGCTGCTGACACGTGTCTGGGGACCGGATGCGGAAGTGGAGGACGGCAATCTTGACAATTACATCCATTTTCTGCGCCGCCGTTTGAAGGCAGCCGGAAGCGCCGTCTCTATAAGAACCGTCCGCGGCGTAGGTTATCAGCTGGAGAGCGGCCATGTTTGAGCAGCTGCGGCGGCGCCTGACGCTTGTCTGTACAGCTGTGACCAGCATCATCCTGATCGGTATGGCGGCGGGATCGTTCGCTGTCTCAGCAGCACAGCTCCGCGCGCGCGACGATAAACTCTTTTTGAGCGATCTCAATGCGGTGTTCTACCACCTTGCAAGTCAAAATGTGATCGGTCATACCTGGTATACGCAGACGGAATCAAACACTGGTATGTTATTGTATATTGAGGACGGGGGCAAACCCCTTCTCTACAACGACGCATGGGACGATGGACTGCACGCATCCCTGTCGGCCCGTGCTAAAGCGGAATCGATGCGCCTGTTTGGGTTCGACGCGTCAAAACCGCCTCAAATGCGCGTGCAGCCGCAAACGGTCATTTTTATGATGAACGACCCTGTTCTCGGCCAATGCCGTGCGGCGGTTTCATCCGTACCGATTCCGGGAGGCTGGCTGTCACTATCGGCGGTCAAGCCGCGTACAGCCGAACAAATTCAGCTCCTTCGTCTCGGCGCGACCTTCGCGGTGCTGACCGCGGCGGCAATTTTGCTGCTGTGGCTGTTCGCACGGTATTTCACAGCGCGCGCCATTCGCCCAATCGCTGTCAACCGGCAGCGCCAGGCTGATTTTGTATCCGCGGCCTCGCATGAGCTGCGTTCTCCGCTCGCTGTCATACAGGCGAGCGTGTCGGCGATGCGCGAGGCGCCGCCCGAACGGGCCGCACATTTTTTCGACAGTGTGACGAACGAATGCGCACGCATGAGCCGCTTGGTGGACGATATGCTAACGCTTGCCAGTGCGGACAGCGGCTCCTGGTCCATTATCCGCGAGGAAACAGATTTGGAAACCCTGCTGCTCAACACCGCTGAATGGCACGAACCAGCTGCGGCGCAAAAACAAATCCGCATCCATGTTTCCCTTCCCGACGATCCCCTTCCAAAATGCTATTGTGACCGCCAGCGCATCGGGCAGGCGATGGCCATCCTGCTGGACAACGCGATCGCATATACGCCGCCCGGCGGCGAAATCAAGCTTTCTGCAGCCAAGCGGCGCGGCGGTATTGCGCTGATCGTCTCCGACAACGGTCCCGGGATACCGAGTGCGCTGCGGGAGCGTGTGTTTGAACGCTTCTACCGCGTTGATACGTCGCGCAGTAAAAAGGAACATTATGGACTCGGCCTTTCAATTGCGCGGGAAATCGCCTCACTGCACTGCGGTAAGCTGACGTTGCGCGACACGCCCGGAGGCGGCGCGACATTTATTCTGTATTTGCCATGCGGCGTCCAATGACCGCCGATCATACTCCATAAACAGGTAACGGGCCGCCCACATGAAGTAGGCGGCCCGTCGGTTCGTTTTGATTTTTTATCGATCTCCGGCCTTGCTCCGTCAACATGAGGCTGTTGACAAACCAAGCCGTGCCGAAAATGAGAGCGATTTTTCGTCAGGTAAAACAAAAAACGCAGGCAAACCTTTGAGGATTCCGAGGCTTTTTAACGCAGTATCCAACGCCGTTTGTAGAAAAAGACGGGAATTTTGATTTCTCAAACAGCCTCTAGGTGCGGCGACTTTGTCAACAGTCCCAATACAACCGGAATTTTGCGGCAAATTGATCCCGCACCGCGGGCAGGCCGCGACCTTATCAAAGGCGCTGCGACTGCGCCACAGCTTCCAGATGCGCGCGCAATTGCTCGGGCGTAATGTCCGTCCCATTAAAATCAACCTTCATATGCGCTCCGTACTTTTGGTTGACCTCATTAACGACCTGCTGGTATTCCGGGCCGCTGCTGCCGCAGCCTGAGAGCAGCAGGCCGCCCGCACCCACGAGCGCCAGACATGCGAGTAAAAGGAACAGCCATGATATCAGGCTTCTGCCGCCGATCTGGTGTTTCATAATCCTGCCTCCCACTTAAGATTCATTTTTTAAATCGTTGTAAAGCAACTATTCTTTCGTATCTGCCCGCTCTGAGGGCAGACGCATTTTAACCAAACGGCCCCGCGCCAGGGACGGCGCGGATGTCCTATTTTTTATAGATTTCGCTTTGCAATCTATAAAAATTACGTATTATATAACAGATAACGATTTGCAGCCGCAGATTTAAACAAGGATTCAAAAAAATTTTTCCGAAATAATATGCAGAATATTGCGCATTTTATCAGCCGGAGACGACAGCGTATGTCCGCATGCCGCATAATTTGCCGAACGAGCCTTCCAACCGGGCAGCGACAGCCCACTCCGGCACGCGCTGGATATGCGCCAATTCCCGCATGGAACACCCATACACACAGGTGAATACAACTGCCGCGCGCTCTTGAAAATCAAGCTCCGACAAGTTTTGTAAAAGCTCCATCGCACGCGCGCTTTGTAAAGGCACAATTTCGTCTGAACCATATGGCTGCTGTGCGTGCCGCAAGCAAAGCGCAAAGAGCTGGCGTGCCGCCTTGAGGCGGAAAACTCGCTCATCAGCCACATGAAGCTCCAGAAACGCCGCGGTAAAAGCCCGGCCAGCCGCATTCTCGGCCTCAGCGCGATTTCCAAGCAGATAAATAGCCGTATGGTACAGCCGCGGCATATAAAGCTGATGGAGCTGTTCGAACATATGATCTGCCGATGTTCGCCGCTGCATTTCAAATCCTCCTTTGTCGTGTCAGATCGCTGTTATTATTAATAACCAAAATTCCCCCTGCTGGGGGACAGTATCCTGAAAAAAATATAATCAGATTTTTCAACTGTATGATTCAATCTAATACAATGGTACAATATGTCGCTGCGCTTGTCAATAGCAAACCCGTGTGTCGTCGGTTATAACGAAACATATCTATATTTTTTAGTCAAATGGTAAAATTGATTTCATCATCTTGCCTTTTTTTGTCTATTGTATTACGCTATACCTGTACTACTATCATACATATGAAACGGAGTGTATCACATGAACCGCGCCAAACAATTGTTGGATAAATTTTCAGGTTCAGAGCTAGCTGTCGGCGGCCATGTTTTTTTCACCGACGCTTCCATTTCCGAGGAAATGGCCTGTTGGGGATACGATTTTATCTGGATCGACGCCGAGCACGGCCCCTTTGACAAAGAAAAAATCCTGCAAAGCATTGTCGCCGCCAACAACGCCGGCGCAGCTGCGATCGTTCGGGTGACTGTCAACGATCCCGCTTTCATCAAGCCGGTTCTGGAAATGGGTCCGGACGGTGTTATTTCCCCCATGGTTTGCACGCGTGAGGAAGCGCAGCGATTTGCGGACGCGTGCCTTTATCCTCCAAAAGGTGCGCGCGGATTCGGCCCTCGCCGTGCCAACCGCTACGGTGCGATACCAAGCGGCAGCTATCTTGAAAACGCCTCTAAAAGCTTTTTACGCATCGCCCAGATTGAACATGTCAAGGCTGTTGAAAATCTTGAGGAAATCTTTCAGGTCGATGGAATTGACGCATATGTTGTCGGTCCAAACGACCTGTCTGGTTCCATCGGACGCCTGGGCGATACGCAACATCCGGAGGTTGTCGCTCTTTTTGACGAAATCGCACAAAAATGCAAAGCTGCCGGCAAAATTTTCGGTACCTCCATCGGACCAAACGACCGCCAATACATCCGGGATTGGATTGCACGCGGCATCCATTTCATATCCTGTGGGGACGACATCTCCTTTATTGCCAATGGTACACGCGATACAATCGCCTTTATTAAAGGCTGTCGATAACCCATATCTGAAAAGGGGCGGCGCACATCTGTGCGCCGCCCCTTTTGTTCAATCATATACCGGCTGAAGCTGCCGCCCCTTGAAGGCTTCCGCCAGCGTTTCTCCGATCCGTTCAAAATGCGCCACCACGGACGCCGGTTTTCCATTTGGATCATCCTGGGCCATCGGAACAAAATAGACGTTGCGCGCGTTCATAAGCTGGCCGATATTGCGTGCCGAAGCGCCGAGCGCATCATTTGTCGAGACGGCAAGAATCAGTGGATTTGCATTTCGCAGGTTGGATTTTGCAGCCATTACGGGCGCCGTATCAATGATGCCGCCCGCCAGTTTGCCAAGTGTATTGCCTGTGCATGGCGCGATCACCAGTGCATCCAGCAGATTCTTCGGACCAATTGGCTCCACCTGCTCAATGGTATGCCAGACAGGTCTGCCGCAAATTTTCTCAATCTGTGCGCGCCAGTCAGCCGCTTTTCCAAATCTATTGTCCGATATATAAGCAATCGGAGACAGAATTGGGAACAAATCGTATGTAGAGGACAACTCCTCCAGGATAGGTATCACGCGCGCCCAAGTGCAAAAGGATCCTGTCAATGCAAAACCAATCCGTTTCTTCGTCATACGGCTTCCTCCAATTCAGACAGGCAATTTTCAATCGTATGCAAAATGATTTCTCCTGCTGTGATCGGCGCGGTTTTTCCAGGAAGGGACAGCGCCCAAATCGTTTTAACGCCCAGCCTGCCGGCAGCCGCCAAATCCACGCCTCCCGGACGCGACGCCAAATCAATGACAAGCGCGTCATGCTTGAGAGCTGAGAGCACCGGCTCGGTCAGCATACGCGCCGGAACAGTATTGATCACCACATCGGCTGCTTTGACGCTCGTTTTCAGCGCGTCCGTCCGCACTGCCCGACATCCTTCAGCCTCAATCTCCGCAAGGCTTCCATAGCTGCGCGCAGCAACCGTGACGGATGCTCCCATTCCACGCAAAATGCGGATCAGCGCCCGTGCGATGCGTCCATGTCCAACGATCAGACATCTGGAACCGAATAACGCGATGGGCAGCTCCTCCATTGCAATGGCGACAGCACCCTCCGCTGTGATCACAGCGTTCTTGACAGCCAGTTCCTCCCGCTCGAGATAATCGATCATCTCAACGTCAAACTGTTCGGCCAAGGCGTGCATTTCCGGGCTGATCTTTCCGGCAAATACAGCCGCTCCCGGCCTCAAGACTGACAGACAATCAGCCACACGCACACGCCGCGCGGAAAACGGCGCGCTGACAAATTCATCATCAGCGGTCAGCGGCAATGGAAATACAACAGCATCGCATAATGGAAGAATTTCACCAGGTGTTTTTTCACAAATCAGGGTACGGTGTAGCGCCTCGTTTGTCTCCAACAGCAATGCATAAACCGTTTTTCCCTGCGCCGCCAATTGATTTGCTACATGCGCCTGTCGTAAATCGCCTCCAATGACGGCAAAGCTTTGATAGGAATGCATCATACAACCCCCCAACAGGTCAGTCGAATCATCAAGTTGATATCCTATCCTATGAACAGCCGCGTCGTTGCGTGATTTATGCCTGCTAACGCGCCGCCCTTGGCAGCAGATCATAAATACACAAGATTTGTCGATTGTATTTGACATCTGCTTAAAATGTTGTATGATGAAAACATTAGGTCTATGAGGGGCTGTGTGTACAAGTATGGTATACAGCTTTCTCTATTTTTGGGGGATATATTATCATGTGGAAAGAAAGCTACAGGATTGGCATTGATTTGATCGACCGGCAGCATGAGGAGCTGTTTCGAGCGACGGATACACTCGTTCGAGCAATCGAAGCAAATGCGGACAAGCAGACATTCCGGCAGACTATCACTTTTTTAAAGGACTATACAGTCCGGCATTTCCACGACGAGGAGGCTTATCAGGCGTCCATCCATTACAGCGGCATGGAGGATCATAAAAAGGCCCATAGAAAATTCACCGGAATTATCCTCGACTATGAGCGCCGGTTGGTTGAATCCGATTTTGATATCCGTATCGTCAAGGATTTGGCCGGTACGCTGACTGCCTGGTTGATCTACCATGTCGCGGATGCCGACCAGCGTATCGCCAAAGGTGATACCGGCGCTGGACTCACGCTGGCGCAGTCGTTTTTAAATATCTTTTCCGACAGCGCGCTCGATGTCATGGAAAAGATGGCTGGCTTTAGCGCAAACGACATTGAGGAACAGTTTGTTTCCAACAAGCGTGTTCAAGGCGATATTTTTGTTGAGATCGGCCTGATCGGCGACCTGAAGGGCCGAATCATCTTTGGATTTTCCAAAGAGCTGGCTTTTAAGCTGATCGAAATCATGACCTTTGTCGAACCGGCCGAGATCGACGAGCTTGTATGTTCCGCGCTTGCAGAGCTTTCCAATATCACATGCGGAAACGCCGCAACGGCGCTTACAGAACATGGAAAGGTCTGTGATATCAAAACGCCTGTTGTAACGGCTGAACCGCCCTGCGGACTGATCGATGGCATGGTGCTTCAAACCAATGTGGGCGGATTGGAGATTGTTGTGCAAATGGAGGTTTAATCATTAATCTGTCAATAAACGGAAAGAGCCGCCGGCTATGCCGGCGGCTCTTTCCGTTTAAACTGCCACTTGGTTTTTATGTGAGATTATGGCTGCGCACGGTCATCCGCCGGCTGTTCCAGCGTGTCCGAACGGTGTGCCGTCCCCGGGTGCGGACGCGGTTGAAGGGTTGATGATGGACGCTGTCTCAGCGGCGTTTCCGCATTCTCTGTGTACATCGTCCTTCTGCGTGAACGACGCATCGCCTCGTCGACCGCATGCGACGCCGTCTCCATCCGCGAGCGGCGCGGCGGCGTTTCCTCCACCTGGGGCGGCGCCTCCCGCCCGGCCGCTTCGCTGCCGGCTGGCTCCTGCTGTATGTTCTGCTGCGCGGCAAAATTACCCTGCGACCGGACCGGTTCCTGCATCATTTTCAGCTGCGTCTGCAAAACAGTCTGCTGCATGTCCGCGGACGGCTCCTCCGGCTGAGCACGCAGGCGCGCCAGCGTCGCATCGATCGTTTGTACGGCCGCCTCGATACTCTGATCCGATGGCGGTGACGAAAGCTCCTGCATCCTGGCCGAGCCTCTGCGCCTTGCAGGCGCGGCGGCCTGTCTACCTGTCAACAAGCCCGGAGGCGGCGAAATCCGGCGCGAAGCTTCCGGCGCCAACAAGCCCGGAGGCGGCCGCCAACGGGAGGATGCGGTTCGCGCGGAAGGCGAAACAGCCGGCGGCAGCACAGACCACAGATCAGATAGCTGCGGCGCGGCAGGCTCCCGTCCGGCAGTCTGCCGCGGCTCCGATACCTGTATAACCGGAGGGCGCTGCGCGGCCTTTTTCTCTGCGGCGCGCCGTTCACGCTCCTCGACCTGGCGCAGACGCTTACGCCGGCGCGCTTTATAGCGCCAACGAATGAATGCGCGTATGAGCAGCCACAGCACAACCAGCGCGGCAAAAACAACAACGGCTTTTAACACTACCGGCGGCAGCGAGGGCAGACCGCCTTGAGCCACATCATCCGCTGGTATAACAGCCGGCTGTACCAATTCAAATGTCAGTGGAAACGCACCGGCCGCACGATAGGCAGTGCGCGCCGTTTCCGGGAAATAAAGCTGCACCTCGCCCGGCTGGTCTGTGCTCGGCATATCTGGAATAGAAAGCTTTACTGACAGGTCATCGACCGTCACCCCTGCCGGCAGCAGAACAGGCATATCCTCTGTGCGTGTCAGACGCACCTCCTGCTGCGTGCCTTCCGCGCCGGTCAAAAGCATGGTTTTCGGCTCAACACGGTCCTTGGATACTACCGCACGGGTATAGTTATCAAATCCATAGTCCAAAATAGCTGTCGAATCGATATATTGCGCGTCAACAACACCATCGGAATGCATAACGATGCAGATCAGCGTAACCCCATCACGTTCCGCGATTGTTACAAGCGTGTGTCCGGCTTCCTCTGTCCATCCGGTTTTTCCAGCAAATGCACCTGGATAGGTATCGTTGAGAGTAAACATATAGTTGCGGTTATTCAACCGCCGCGTCTCCGACTGCTTATTTGTAGGCGGAATCTCATAGGACGTGGTTCCCGCCAGCGAGCGAAATTCCGGATACTGCATAGCCGCACGCGTGATCAAAGCCATATCATAGGCGCTTGTATAATGGGATGGATCAGGCAGGCCATTTGCGTTTGTAAAATGTGTATCCTTCGCGCCAAGCTCCTTGGCGCGGCCGTTCATCAACATGGCGAACGCCTGTGTACTGCCGGAAATATGCGCCGCCAGCACGCTCGCGGCATCATTTGCAGATTCAACCATCATGGCATATTCCAACTGCTCTACCGTCAACTGTTCGCCGCCAGTCAATGCAATGTGTGTGGTATCACGCGGCACCTCAGCCACAACCTCGTCTGTGACAGTTACGACATCGCCCGGCTTGGCACGCTCCATCGCCAGAAGGCAGGTCATAATCTTCGTAATGCTTGCCGGATACATCTTCTTGTTCATATTTTTTTCAAGCAAAATTTGTCCCGTATCAGCATCCACCAAAATGGCCGATTCCGCATAAAGCTCCGGCGGATCGAACAACTCCTGCGCATCGTCCGCAAATACCCGTGCTGGAAACAGCAGCGACAACGTCAGCGCCGCCAGCAGCGTCATCAACAGCCTTCTATACATGATTACCTCGTCGTTTACAATCAATTGTTCATTAAAATTATATAGTGCATACGATAGATTCTTCATTATCCGCGCAGAAGCTTGGAAAAATCGTCCCCATCATAGCTAAAAAAGATAAAATAAAGGCGATGCATTTATTTTATCACAATCAGGTAATCAATTTATAGGACTGTCTTTAAAATTCACAGATGATTTACAATTTTCACGGCCGGCACACGCCGCCGGCATGGATCTTTATGCGCCAAAGCGCGCAGCAAATATAAAGCACATAAAGCTTTTGCGCATGGTGGGCCGGCAGTAAAAAACAGCGTCTCAACTTTTACACGACAAAAACGCCCCTCCTTCTCAGAGGGGCGCCTTATAATAGATCTCTTTTTATTCCTCTGCTTGCGGCTCGCTATCCTGGGAATTTTCGCGCGCCTCCTCAAGCTGGCGGGCGGCAGCCTGTGCTGCCATATGCTCGGCATAAGCCGACAAAATTGCGTCTTCAAGCTGGCGGCGCGCCCCGGTTGTAATCGGATGGGCGATATCACGAAACACACCGTTTTCATCGCGCCTGCTCGGCATCGCAACAAACAAGCGTTCCGGACCTTCTATCACCTTGATATCGTGAACGGCCAGCTCGCCGTCAATGGTCAATGAAACGAGCGCGCGCAGGCGTGTGTCCTGATAAGTGCGGCGTATTTTAATATCTGTAATCTGCATGGTGTGAATCCTCCCGTTGTATTGTCGATTCCGGTTACAGATAGTTTCGGCGATTTTACAAAACTTATGCACCAATACGTGCCGCCCTTGAATTTTTCACGAAATCAGCCTATACTACATAAAAATGGTTATCTGAATCTGATGGAGTTGAAATTGCAATGTTAGATGAGAAAATCCTTCAAAACGCACGGCAAATCCATTTTATAGGCATTGGCGGATCCGGTATGTTTCCGCTTGTACAGATCATGCAGCAGCGGGGATACAAAATTACAGGCTCCGACAACAATGAATCCGACACGCTCGCACTTGAGCGTGCCATGGGCATCGATGTTATGCTTGGGCAGCGCGCCGAAAACATCGCTGGCGCGGATTTGATCGTCTATACAGCCGCCATTATGGACGATAATCCCGAACTGCGGGCGGCTTTTGCTTCCAAAACGCCGACTGTTGAACGCGCAGAGCTGCTTGGATTTCTCACCGGGCTTTACGAGGATTGTATTTGTGTCTGCGGCACGCATGGCAAAACAACGACAACCGCAATGCTTACACAAATGCTGCTCGGCGCAGGACTTGACCCAACTGCTGTCATCGGCGGGAAGCTGCCCGCCATCGGTGGAAACGGCCGCGCCGGCGAAAGCAGCCTGATGGTCTGCGAAGCCTGTGAATTCAAGGATCATTTTCTTCAGCTCCATCCCGATCTCTCCGTCATCCTGAATGTAGACGCAGACCATCTGGAATATTTCGGCACAATCGAAAATATCATTAAATCCTTCCACAAATTTGCCGATATGACAACCAGAACGATTATTGTCAACGGCAGCGATCCCAACTCCATGCGCGCAGTCGAAGGGATCAACGGCAAAGAGATCATCACCTTTGGATGGGACGAACACTTTGATTATTATCCCGCCAATATCAGACGCAAGGGTGCGCAGGCCGAATTTGACCTTTGCTGCGGCGGCCGCGCGCTCACGCATCTGACGCTGCATGTCCCCGGTCTGCACAATATCCTTAACGCAACAGCCGCCTGCGCCGCAGCCATCAAATCTGGTGTTCCTGTGACTGCGCTCGGGGAGCATCTGGCGCAGTTTCGCGGCGCGGGACGGCGCTTCGAGATTCTCGGCGAAGTACACGGCGTTACAATCGCAGACGATTACGCGCATCACCCCGCTGAGATCGCCGTTACGCTGCGCGCCGCGCGTGAAATGGATTTTCGCCGGGTATGGGCTGTGTTTCAGCCGTTCACCTATTCGCGCACAAAACTCCTGATGGATGATTTCGCAAAGGCTCTTTCTCTTGCCGACCGCGTCGTCATGTCTGAAATTATGGGGTCGCGCGAAAAAAATACCGAAGGTGTTTATACGAGTCAGCTTGCTGAAAAAATTCCCGGCTCTGTCTGGTTTGCTGGTTTTGAGGAAATTGCTGATTACGTAATGAAACACGCTGAAAGCGGCGATCTTGTCATTACGCTCGGCTGCGGCGACGTTTATAAGTGCGCTAAGCTGATGCTGAAAAAATAGCCGGTCTGCCATCATACAGAAGGCCGCGCGCGGGATATTCCGCGCGCGGCCTCCTCTATTGCTGCGGCGCGTCCGAAGACGCCGCAGCCTCCTCTTTTGTAAAAACATCGAGCGCCTCTGTCGCGCCAAGATACGGTGCATCAGGGTTATCTGTTCCCCGGAACATCAGGCGGCCCGGCCCGACCAATTCAAAGGCCAGCTCTTTCACATCATCCCCCGCAAAACCAGTAAAATCGAGCGACTGCACTGTCACGGTCAGCCAGTCGCCGTCAACCGCATAGAGCCCTTCAAGACGCCCCATTGCGGAAAGCAGGTTTACTGTAAAAGCACATGTCCCATCCTCATACAGTTCCAGCCGCGGACGATACACCTGCTCGATCTCACGCGCCGTATGAACATATACGCCTGGCGTAATCCCCGCCTGCGCGGCCGCGCTTTGCATAGCGACGCCTTCCGGCGGCCTGCATCCAATACAGAATAGGAAAAGCGCCAGCAGCAGGCTGGCTGCAAGCCGTTTTTTCATCCATTCGCCCTCCCTCACTTTTGACGTGGTACGCGCCTTTTCTCCTATTTTAGCAGGTTTCACCGCACAAATCCATCAAAAGCTGTGTCACGATCACAATCGCTCGCATAGGATGGATTGCGTTTATTGACGCCGTTTGGTATAATAACCGCAAAGCGGGTATTATACCGGGCTTTGGCCGAGACGATGCGCGGGTGCGGCCCGCTTTTGCCCCAATGGCCGATGATACCATACCGCTGCGCGGACATGGTATCATAAAACACACGTTTATGGAGAAAGGAGGAAAACTACCCAAGAATCCGAAATGGAGGTGGATAAATCAAAAAATCTGTCAGAAGCGCCAGAACCGCCTAAGAGCGGTTGACGAGGCGGGAGGAGGATCGAATGTTCGGCGGATGCCTCCCCGTCCCCGCTTCCGGACGCAGCCTGTCCGAAAACTTCCGGGCAACCGGATCGACAGACGGACCGGCGGGAAGCAAATCTTATTGGAAAACGATCTGTGTCCGGCCGCCGCGCGCGGCGCGGCCGGACCTTGATACATTGCGGGGCCGACCACGCATGCCCCGAGATCAAATTTACCGCGCGGGAAAGACAGGTAACAACATGTGCGGAATTGTAGGCTACACCGGCGGCAAAAACGCTGTCCGTGTTTTGCTTGATACGCTTTCAAATCTTGAGTATCGCGGTTATGATTCAGCCGGTATCTCTGTATTCGGCGACAACGGTATTGAGACAGTCAAGGCAAAGGGACGGCTGCAAAATCTGGCCGATTTACTGGCGCATGAACATGCCAAGCTGTCCGGGCACTGCGGTATCGGTCACACGCGTTGGGCTACGCACGGCGAACCGTCAGATCTCAATGCCCATCCCCATGCAACTGAAAAACTTTCGCTTGTCCACAACGGCATCATCGAAAACTACCAGCAGCTCAAGGCGTCACTTACAGCGCAGGGCTATACCTTTGTCTCGCGCACTGATACCGAGGTCGCTGCCAAGCTGATCGATTCGCTCTACAGGGGGGATCCGGTTGCCGCTATTATCAAAGCGCAGGAACTTCTGGAGGGTTCTTATGCGTTCGGTATCCTGTTCGCCGATCATCCAGGCGAAATTTTTGCCACGCGTCAGGGCAGCCCGCTGATTGCAGCGGCCGGCAATGGCGAAGCATTTATCGCCTCGGATGTTCCGGCAATCTTAAAGTACACGCGCGACTATGCTCTGATTGGCGAACGCCAGATTGTGCGCGTCACAGCGGACGGCCTTTCTCTGTTTGAGCCGAACGGCGTTCCCGCTGAAATAAAGACGCTGACCGCCTCTTGGACGGTTGAGCAGGCGCAAAAGGGCGGCTATGACCATTTTATGCTCAAGGAGATTTATGAACAGCCGCGCGCGCTGGCTGACACGGTACATCCGCGTATTTCCGACGGCCTGCCGTCATTTGATTTGCAGGACGATATCCCGGACGGCTTTTGGAAACAATTCAATTCCATCTCTATCGTTGCCTGCGGTACAGCAATGCACGCCGGTATGGTCGGCAAAGCATTGATCGAACAGCTCGCGCGAATTCCTGTCGAATGCGATATCGCCTCAGAATTCCGTTACCGTGACCCGATATTGACAAAACGCTCGCTCGTGCTGCTGATTTCACAGTCCGGGGAAACGGCCGACACACTTGCCGCGCTGCGTCTGGCCCGCCAAAATGGGGCGACGACGCTTGCGGTCGTCAATGTCACCGGTTCCTCGATCGCACGTGAAGCCGACTATGTGATCCATACATACGCCGGACCGGAAATCGCCGTCGCCTCCACAAAGGCATACTCCGTACAACTCGCGGTCATGTATCTGATCGCCATACGTTTCGCGCTCGCGCGCGGCGTACACACAGAAGAACAGGCCCGGGCGCTCACGTCCGGGCTGCTGGATGCCATCGAACACACAGAACAGGCGCTTGGACTCGATGTGGAGATTAAAGAGTATATCCGCCGTTATGAATCGCTGCACGATCTTTTTTTCCTCGGGCGCGGGCTTGATTACGCGCTTGCGATGGAAGGTTCTCTCAAACTCAAGGAAATCAGCTACATTCATTGCGAAGCATACGCGGCCGGCGAACTCAAACACGGAACGATTTCTCTGATTACTGAAGGCGTGCCTGTCATCGCGCTTGCGACCCAGGAGAGCCTGCTGCCCAAGATGGTCAGCAACATCAAGGAGGTGCGCAGCCGCGGCGCGGATGTGCTGTTCATCTGCAAACGCGGCATGGAGGCTGACCGTGAGATTTATGAAAAGCGTCTCGACCTGCCCGCGATCGACGATCTGTATATGCCGATTGTCGGCGTGATCGTTTTGCAACTTCTCGCCTATCATACGGCTGTTTTGCGCGGCTGTGATGTCGATAAGCCGCGCAATCTTGCCAAATCGGTAACTGTAGAATAATTTGCAGACGATTGAAAAGGAAGGATCTTCTACATGAAAACCATCGGCCTGATCGGCGGAATGAGCTGGGAAAGTACAGTGACATACTATCAGATCATCAATGAAACCGTCAGGCAGGCGCTCGGCGGCCTGCACTCTGCAAAGTGCCTGCTTTGCAGTGTTGATTTCCATGAAATTGAAGCCTTTCAAGCGAGCGGCGCATGGGAGCAGAGCGGCGAATTGCTCGCTGACGCAGCGCGGACACTCGCCCGCGCCGGCGCCGACTGCATCGTGATTTGTACAAACACGATGCACAAGGTTGCCGGCCAAGTACAGGCTGCCGTCTCAATCCCTCTGATCCACATCGCAGATGCGACAGCCGACACTTTGACAGACGCTGGAATTCATACGGCCGCCCTGCTGGGAACAAAATACACAATGACACAGGATTTTTACAAGGCGCGCCTGACTTCACGCGGGATTGACGTTCTGACTCCGGAAGGGCGCGATATCGATACCGTCAACCGTATTATCTACGATGAATTATGTCTCGGCGTCATCTCCAGCGAATCGAAACATGAATATCTGCGGATCATCGATTCGCTTGCTGCGCGCGGCGCACAGGGGGCTATTTTGGGGTGCACGGAAATTGGCCTTCTTGTCGGGCAGGCCGACACAGGCCTTGCTCTGTTCGATACAGCCCGCATTCATGCACAGCGCGCTGCATATTTCGCGCTCGGTTAGGGGATGTTTGAAAAAACCAAACCCGTCCGCAAACAGTATTGTTTGCGGACGGGTTTTTAATTATCTTTTATCATCCTTTATTATAAAACGGCATACAATACCGTCTCATAGGTCAGGGATCCATAATGGCGCAGGTAAAGCTTATATTCCGGCACAAGGCTTTTGATAAACTCCGCTATTTCAACAAAATCCTCCGGCTTGTGATAAACGCAGATCGCCAGCAAGGGTTTGTTTTCAATAATTGTCCGGCGCGCTCCGTGAAGCGCCTTCAATTCCGCTCCCTCAACGTCCATCTTAATAAATGAGACACGCTCCTGTTTTATGATTTGATCCAATGCCACCATTCGCGTCGGAACGCCATTCTGGCTATCAAGATGGGAATCTATCTGACCGCATTCACTGAAATACAGCACTTCCTCCTTGTCCCACAGTCCGGCGGGGATCAATTCGATATTTTTTATGCTGTTTTCCCCGGCGATTTTTTGACAATTGATCATATTCAGCCGGTCAGGCTCAAACGCAATAATCTTATCGTACAAGCCGCCGGTGATTTCAATAAAGCGCAGATCCGTCCCGCAGTCAAAGCAGCCCGCATCAATAAAAGCGCCTCCTTTTGGGAGTGGAAACTCAAAATACTGCTGCGGCACGCCTGCGAGATGATCCTCCAGGAAATCCAAAATATGATCCGCCGGAAATCCGTCGCGCAGCAGCGCCGCTCGAATTTCCTGTTCATAAAGCGGCGTCGTAATCAGCACATAGTCGTCCTTGTGCTCTCCCATCAGTTTCTGATGGGAGAGCACCGGCTTTCCGTGGAAGCCGGTTTTTTGCTTTTCTTCGCTTCGATCGCAAAATCCATAAATCTCCACATGTTCGAGATCTTCAGAAAATCGCTGCAAATATTCAAGTCCTCTGGTACCTGCTCCGTAAAATATGATCTTTCGACCCGCCTCAACAATTTGCCCACATCGTTTTGAAAAGCCCTTGGCGTGTGCAAGGGTCTGCTCATCGTAATTCCCGGACGTTCCCGCCAAATGCACCACGTCGTCAAACGAACGCGTGATATCATAAATCAGACGCGCCTTGAAAACCTGCCTGGACAAATCGTCCTGCAAAAAACGATACGCCTTTTGCAGACGTGTAAACGCATGAGCCATTGACATCAGTAAACAACCTTTCTTTTATGAAAATCCTGCCTTGCAGGCGGCTTTCGCACAACGCGGTGCTATAAAACGGGGTTCTCCTGTGTAAATGCAACCTCCAGATGTTCAAGACCTTCGAGCGGCGAAAGGTCTGTGATATAATTGTCGCTCACATCGAGATAGGTCAGGCTCGTCATCCCCTCAACAAACGACAGATCGGTTAATTCGTTCCCGCCCGCGCTTAAATATGTCAGATTGGAAAGCTGTCCGACAAACGGCATCATATCCTGCACCGTCAGATCATCATAATCAATGGAGGTAAAGAATCCGTCGCTCCAGACATCGACGTTGGCAACCAATTTCACCTCATCCATCGCAAGACTGTGCAGATTGGTCAAATTCGCGATACCCCGGAAGTCTCCGCCGATGGTGCAGCCCGACAGATCAAGCAGCGCCAAATTGGGCAGCTTATAAATATTTTCCGTACCGTTCCACAGTTCCACACGGTTGAGCGTAAGCGCACGCAGATTTGTCATGGAGGGTAAAAACGTCAAGCCGGAATTCCCGATTGCGTAGCCTGTACCGCTCAAGCTCCAGACATTCGGAAGCGTGCCCAATACAGAAAAATCGCCCTGGCAGTAGTAAAGCCCTATCTCCTCGAGCGAAACGGCGCCTGTAAGCGCCGACAAATCGTCGGCATTTAAAAGATTGAGCACGCGCAGATTCGGCAGATCCGACAGACTTGGGATGGATTTCAGTTCGTCCGCGTCAAGCGTCAGCTCCTCCAGCATTGTGCAGCCGGATAATTCCGGCAGCTCAAGCAGCGCGTCGTTATCGCGCGATATAAACGACTTTAATCCGGTCATACCGGACAAAAACTGCATCCGCTTGATCTCACTGTCCTCAATGGAAAGGCGTTCAAGCTGTGGCGTATCATTCAGCGCTGAAAAATCCAGTTCCTCCTGATCTCCGATGGACAGCGCGCGCAGGCTGTCCAATCCCGCGAGAAAATCAAGGTCATAAAGGTATTCGTTGTAATTTAACTCCAATTCCTCCAAGTCATCCAAGGCGGAAAGCGCGCTGAAATCGGAGATATCCGTGCTGCGCAGTCCAAGCTTGCGCAGATGAAGCTGTTCAACGCCGTCAAGCGATTCGATGCTTCCATCCAGCGTCAACTCGCGCAGATTGGGCATCCTGCTGAATACGGAAAAATTGGCAAATTCATAAGCCTGCCCCAGCGTCAATCGTTCCAGGTTCGGCAGCTGCATCACTTCAGACGGTTCATAGGAAGCGCCGTTGATCATCAAATCCTTCAATCCCTGGAACATCTGAAGCTCTCCAACAGAGAGCCAATCTGTTATGTCCTTATCAAGCTGAAACCAACTGTATGTAGAAGCATATACCTCCCCAGGATTGACGCTATACTCATCCTGCGCAGGTTCAGCCAGACTCAGGCCGATCAATATGCGTTCATTACGGATTGTCCAGTCATCTGTAAACGGGTTGAGCAGCTCGTTTGTTACGCGCAGCCCGCGAATCCGGCCAAGCTCATCAAAAGATATTTCATTCGCCGGTTTATTAAAAAACATTGAAACAGCCTGCGACAGGATTGGATCGGTCAGTCCACCGTTTTCCTCGTATTCGGCGCGTAATTGCTCCAACTTACCCTGTGCCGTCTGCTCATGCTTTGGCGTCTGCGTCCAGGGCGCTTCAATCTCAGACGCACCCGAACTGGAGGTGCCAAGCATTTCTTGAAAGCCGATGCGTATAATGAGCATCAGCCCAAGCAGGACCACAACAGCAATGAATACAATCAGCCCGACTGCCGCGCCGCTGCGCGGCGGCGGGACAGGACGCGCGTCTGAATTTCCGCCGGGGCACGGCTGCTGTGGGCTGGATTCAGAATGTGTCCGCGAGGATGCCCCACTATACAGCACACAGCCGCAGCGCGTACAAAATTCATCACGGTCCGTATCATTGCGTTTTCCGCAATTTGGGCATTTTACTTTCATCTCGATACCCCTTCCTCAAAACTTTATAAGGTAATCTCTCCGGCATAATCGGTTTCGAAGATGCGGCGGACCTCATCCAAGCGATCCGTTTGCCCGAGCGCCCACATCAGCTTTGTAACGGCAGATTCAGTTGTCATATCGCGGCTTTCTATCACGCCTGTGCCAAGAATTCTGCGCCCGGCTTCATAAATGGAAAAGTCGCTTCCATCATAGAGACACTGGCTGCACGTCACAACCGCCACGCCGTTTTCTACAAGGCGGCGTACCTGCGCTGAAAGATCGCGCCGGATATAATGCATCCCACCCGCTCCGAACGCCTCAATCACAACGCCGCGGTATCTCAGTTCGAGCAGGCTGTCAAAAATCCGCGGATTCGTTCCGGGAATCAATTTGAGCAAAAAAACGTCGTTGCACAGCGCGTCACACAGGCGAACCGGCCCGGATGGCCGGCCGCGCCGGTTATACAGCCGCACACCGTTTGAAAGTATTTCGCCACAGTCGGGGCTGTTGACGCTTTCAAATGCGTCAAACCCCATTGTGCGCACTTTGACAGCCCGGCATCCACCGATAATTTTATGATTAAAGGCGATATGCACGCCGCACACACCGCTGTCAATCGCGGCGAGCGCCGTCTCCAGATTAGACCGGGCGTCCGACAGCGGCATCCCGATCGGAATTTGTGATCCTGTCAAAATAACGCCTTTGTTCAGATTTTGAAGCATAAAGGACAGCATTGACGCCGTATAGGCCATCGTATCCGTCCCATGCGTAATAATGACACCATCGTATTCAGGCAGCGCATCGTACACGCTGCGCGCAATTTGCTGCCATTCCTCCGCCTGAATATTCGAGCTGTCCAAACTCATAAGCGCACGATAGGTCAAATTGTAATATACGCTCAATTCATCGAGCGCGTGCAGCAGCTCAGGCGGCGCAGGCTGCGGCTCTAGCCCGTCTTGCCCGGCGCGCGAGGCGATCGTTCCGCCTGTGGCAAGCAACAGAATCCTTTTCATTTGCGTTTCACTCCATTCGCGGCAATCATCCATGACGCGCGGATTTGAGCCGGCCCGGCCATGATCAGGCCAGTCATAAAGCGGTATCATAACCGCTATCCGGGTATGATACCACAGCGGCAAGCTCTTTCCAGCTTGCCATCCGCTTTTGTGGTAATGCAGCATGTGCAGTCCACTGCCGGATGGCGGCTGCAAACGGCAAAGCCGTTTGATCTACACATACGATACCATCCGCGAAGCGGCATAGTATAATTACCCATCAAAAGGCGGTTGCCGCGCAAGCGGCGAGCCGTTGGGCATAACCCCGATATAATAACCACTCTGCGGTTATTATACCGTTCAAAAGCCAATTTTGCAACGGATTGTCAAACCGCTCAAAAAAAAACGGAAAAAAGTTCATATGTTTATGATGTATATTTAACAAATTGGCCTTGATTTTTTACTTTTTCAGTGGTATATTATAAATATCAAATTTGTTTGTTAAAAAACAAACAAATGATTCCATTAATTTACACAGGAGGTTTACATAGCATGGCTCGTTTTACACTTCCAAGGGATCTCTATTATGGCGATCATGCGATCGATGAACTCAAAAATCTGAAGGGTTACAAAAAGGCCATCATTGTCACAGGCGGCAGCTCGATGAAGCGCGGCGGTTTCCTCCAGCAAACGGAAGACGCTCTCCATGCGGCTGGGTTGGAGACGATGCTGTTTGAGGGCGTCGAGCCGGATCCTTCGATCGAAACCGTATTCAAGGGCGCCAAGGCGATGCAGGAGTTTGGTCCGGATGTTATCGTTGCCATTGGCGGTGGTTCGCCGATTGACGCAGCTAAAGCAATGTGGGTTTTCTATGAGCACCCCGAGAAAACCTTTGACGATATCAAAGATCCCTTTACGATGCCGCGCCTGCGTGAAAAAGCGATCTTTGTCGCCATTCCTTCGACCTCCGGCACCGCTTCCGAGGTAACGGCCTTCTCTGTCATTACCGATTACTCCACCAACATCAAATATCCGTTGGCTGATTTTGAAATCACGCCTGATATCGCGATTCTTGATACCTCCATCCCGCAGACCATGCCCAAGAAGCTGACTGCGCATACCGGTATGGACGCCTTGACCCATGCGATTGAAGCTTATGTCGCTACGGCGCGCTCCTCCTTCTCCGATCCTCTGGCGCTCAAAGCGATCTCCGATATTTTCGATGATTTGATCGATTCGTATAATGGTGATATGGAGGCGCGCGGCAGAATGCATATCGCCCAATGCCTGGCTGGTATGGCTTTCTCAAATGCGCTGCTTGGCATTGCGCACAGCCTGGCGCACAAGACAGGGGCTGTCTTTGATATCCCGCATGGCTGCTGCAATGCGATTCTGCTTCCTTCCGTCATCCAATATAATTCCCGCGCCTGCATGGAGCGTTATGCGCAGATCGCGCGCGCCATCGGCCTGCCGGGCAGCACGGACAAGCAGTTGACCGATTCTCTCGTTAATGCGGTTCGTGAGATGAATAAAAAGCTTGGAATTGCGCAAACTTATCGTGAGAACGGTGTTACCGAAGAACTTCTCAACGCCAACATCGATAAGATTTGTGAAAACGCGGTCAAGGATCCCTGCACCAGTTCCAACCCGCGTCCCATCGACGTCGAGAACATGAAAAAGGTTCTCCTTTGCGCCTTTAACGGCGATGACGTCACATTCTGATTCTGCCTTCTCCTTTTCTTTCTCTCCATTTTTTCATCAGCCCCCGTCTGGATTTCCGGACGGGGGTTGCTGTATTTTTGGGAAAATTAACGTTGCGTTCATTGTACCGCTCAACAATTTATGTTAATATAAATATGTTCAATATTTGTTTCGCCAAAAAATGCTGTATTCTTCCGGCATTTTGAGGTTTTGGAAGGAGTTCCCTTTATGAAGAAATATGCATATACATTGGCGTTACTGGTTCTTTTTTCCGGTTGTTCCGCATTGCAGGAAAAGCAAGAGCCGTCGTCTGTCTCCGCTGTCTCATCCCTGGTGTCTTCGACAGCTCCAGACGAATCCAGCAGTGAATCTGTACAGGAAGAAACTCAAGTTACGCGCGCCCAATTGCGCAGCACGATTATGAATACATCCGCTGGTATTTCCAAAATGGATCAGGTCGTGACTGACGCTTTGATTCGTCTGGTGCAAACCATTCCGATTCAACAGGCATCTATCCAAGAGGCGGCGCCAACTCAACCAGTGGTATTGCCGAACTCTGCCGAGCAAATATCAGTTCAAGCAGAACAGCAGCCTGCTGCGCAGGGGACGCCTGCAACACAGTCGCCGTCAGCTCAGGAAGAAAATTATGCACCCGAAAAAGATACGGCGCCTGCCCAGCCGGCAGATACACAGTTGGCGGATACCATTGACGAACCTGTCTTAAAGCCAAAAGCGACTATTTCCAGCACCAATTTTTTAAGCAAAGTCGAGGACCAGGTGTTGGCGCTTATCAATGAAGAACGTGCCAATCAAGGTTTAAGTCCGCTTGCATCCGATCCCGATCTGAAAACAGCTGCACGAATTCGCAGCAAAGAGCTTTATAAAAGCGGGACGTTCGCTCATCAGCGTCCAAACGGCGATGAATGGAGTACTGTAATTACGCAGGATGTGCCGGTCAAGTTCATCACGGCCGGTGAAAACCTTTGCACCACCACTTATAACGATCCAAATCTCGACAGCGCCTATGATGCGCAGTTCTGGTTCGATCGCTGGTATAACAGTCCGGATCACTATGAAAATATGGTGCGGCCCAATTTTACACATGTCGGCGTAGGGATTTATTGTATGGAAAAGGATGGTTTCATTTACGCTTACGCCACTACGATTTTTGCTGAACTTTAAAGCTTATTCAAAAGGGAAAGTGCCGGAAATCTTTCGGTCTGCCTTCCCTGCCGATCTGAAAAGGGCACGCAATCCCTATGGGATTGCGTGCCCTTTTCATAATACTTGTGTACTCTGCAAAAGCTTACGCGTTTTTGGAAGCGCGGGCTTTCTTGACCTCCTCGGTAAAGAGAGGCAGAATCTTGCAGACATCGCCGACAACACCGTAATCAGCGACCTCAAAAATCGGAGCGGCCGGGTCCTTGTTGATCGCGATGATGATATCGGACTCCTCCATACCGGCCAGATGCTGGATCGCACCGGAGATGCCGCAGGCAATATAAAGATTCGGACGAACAGTCTTGCCGGTCTGACCGACCTGGCGGTCCTTTTCCACCCAACCTGCGTCAACACAGGCGCGCGAGGAGGAAATCGTTCCGCCGAGCGCCTCGGCCAGTTCCTCAAGCATCTTGAAGTTTTCCGGACAGCCAACGCCGCGTCCGCCGGAAACAAGCACCTTCGCATCCTGAATGTCCATCTTCTCGCTGACCTTCTTGATCACCTCGACGATTTCGACATTTTTATGTGCGGCGATGTCTTTCAGCTCAAAGTTTTCGACCTTGCATTCCGCGCCTTCGATCGGGCTGATGCGCTGCATCACGCCCGGCCGAACCGTCGCCATCTGCGGACGATGCTCAGGGCACAAGATCGTTGCCATGATGTTGCCGCCGAACGCCGGACGGGTCATCTGAAGATTCTTCGTCTCCGGATCGATTTCAAGACCGGTGCAGTCGGCTGTCAGACCGGTGTGCACACGCGCGGAAACACGCGGGGCCATATCGCGGCCGATCGCAGTCGCGCCATAGAGCACAACCTCCGGCTTGTGCGCCTTGATGACCTCAGTCATCGCATAGGCATACGGCTCGGTCATATACGTCTCCAGAGCCGGGTCGTCAACAACGATCACGCGGTCTGCGCCGTATTTTGCCAGCTTCTTTGTCAAATCCCCGACCTGATAGCCGAGCAGAACGGCTGTGACCTCCGTGCCGAGATCAGCGGCGAGCGCCTTGCCCTTGCCAATCAGCTCGTAGGAAACGCCGGTGATTTTATTGTCAACCTGCTGCGCGAAAATAAACACGCCTTTGTAATCAGATACAGCCATTTCGTTCACCACTTTCCATTACAGAATGAATTTTTCATGAAGCCTGTCGATCAGCCAATTGGCCGATTCCTGCGGGTCGAGGGTCACAACGGTCCCCTTGCCCTTAACGGGCTTTGTGAACGATTTGAACACGCGTGTCGGCGAACCCTTGAGTCCGATATTGCTGTCGTCGACCTTCAGGTCCGGGCGCGTCCAAACCTTGACTTCCTTCTCACGGTATGCGTCAAAAATGCCGCCCGGCGTCATATAACGCGGCTGATTCATCTCGCTGAGTGCGGTGATCAGGCAAGGCATTTTGCACTTGATGATGTGATAGCGATCCTCATACTGGCGCTTAACAACAACACTGTCGCCTTCGATCTTGAGATCCTCGGCATAGCTGATGTTGGGCAGTCCCAGATGCTCGGCGATCTGCGGGCCGACCTGAGCCGTATCGCCATCGATAGCCTGACGGCCGGTGATGATGAGATCGTATTCCAGGTTCTCGATTGCGGAGGCGATCGTAGAGGACGTGGCCCACGTATCGGCGCCGCCGAACGCGCGGTCGGTGACAAGAATCGCCTCGTCGGCACCCATCGCAAGCGCCTCGCGCAGAGCAAGATCAGCCTGCGGCGGCCCCATGGAGACAATCGTGACATGCGCGCCATACTGATCTTTCAGCGCAAGCGCAGCCTCAAGGCCGGCCTTGTCGTCGGGGTTGATAATGCTCGGAACACCTTCGCGGATCAGGGTACCGGTTACCGGATCGAGCTTGACCTCGTTGGTATCAGGTACCTGCTTAATGCAGACGATAATTTTCAAGACTTGCAACTCCCTTCTACTTCAGAAACCCGCCGGAAATAACCATACGCTGAACCTCGCTGGTACCCTCGTAGATTTCCGTAATCTTCGCGTCGCGCATCATGCGCTCGACGGGGTAATCCCTTGTGTAACCATATCCGCCAAAGAGCTGCACGCATTTTGTGGTGACTTCCATCGCCACTTCCGCAGCAAACAGCTTGGCCATAGCGGCATCGGTGGAGAAGCGTTTCTTTGTATCCTTGGCAACGGCCGCGCTGTAAACGAGCAGGCGGGCCGCTTCGATCTTCGTCTTAAGGTCGGCAAGCTGGAACTGCGTGTTCTGGAACGCGGAGATCGGACGGCCGAACTGCTTGCGCTCCTTGACATATTTAACCGTCTCGTCAAACGCGCCCTGCGCGATACCGAGCGCCTGTGCAGCGATACCGACACGGCCGCCGTCGAGCGTGGTCATGGCGATTGTAAAGCCCTTGCCCTCCTGACCGAGCAAATTTTCTTTCGGCACGATGCAGTTCTCAAAGATCAGCTCGCAGGTAGAGGAGCCGCGGATACCCATCTTAAGCTCCTTTTTGCCGATGGAGAAGCCCGGGAAATCCTTCTCGACGATAAATGCGGAGATGCCCTTGACACCCTTTGATTTATCGGTCATTGCAAAGATGATATAAATATCGGCCTTTCCGCCGTTGGTGATAAAAATTTTACTGCCGTTGAGCACATAATGATCGCCCTCAAGAACCGCCTTCGTCTGCTGGCCGGAGGCGTCCGTACCGGCATTTGGCTCCGTCAGGCCGAACGCGCCGAGCAGCTTGCCCTGCGCCATCGGAACGAGATATTTTTTAATCTGTTCCGGGGTGCCGAATTTCTTAATCGGATCGCAGCCAAGCGAGGTGTGCGCCGAAACGATAACGCCGGTGGTGGCGCAGACACGGGAAAGCTCCTCAACACAGATCGCATAGGTCAGGGAGTCACAGCCCTGGCCTCCCATATCCTTCGGGAACGGGATGCCCATGAAACCAAATTTCTGCATCTTGGCAACTGTCTCAGCCGGGAAACGCTCCTCCTCGTCGACCTCCTGGGCCAGAGGCTTCACTTCTTTTTCAGCGAAGTCACGGAACAATTGTCTTGCCATTTCCTGCTCTTTGCTCAATACAAAGTCCATGCAAGTTCCTCCTAAGTTCATCTTTAAACGCTCTTGCACCGGGGAAGAAAAATCACCCGGCGCGGGGCAGACCGCGCCGGGCAAAGGCCCCGCGCGGTCCTATAAGCGGATGCGCCGCATCCATGTGATCCTGTCTCTTACTTTTTGCTGTAATCGTAGAAGCCCTTGCCGGTCTTCATGCCGAGCAGGCCGCCGCGGACCATTTTGCGAAGCAGCGGATGCGCGCGGTATTTCGGATCGCCCGTCTCAGCCAGCAGAACATCCATGATCGCCAGGCAAACGTCAAGACCGATCAAATCGCCGAGCGCCAGCGGCCCCATCGGATGGTTTGCGCCGAGCTTCATGGCGGTGTCGATGCCTTCGACGGAAGCGACGCCGTCGGCATAGATGCCGATCGCTTCGTTGATCATCGGAACAAGGATCTTGTTGACGACAAAGCCCGGGGCCTCATTGACCTCGACGGGAACCTTGCCGATCTCCTTTGTGATCTCGATGATCTTAGCGACCGTTTCAGGGGTGGTATGCGCGCCGGAGGTCACTTCAACGAGCTTCATGACAGGCGCAGGATTGAAAAAGTGCATACCAACAATCGCACGGTCCAGACCCTGCGACATCTCAGTCAGGGAAAGAGAGGATGTGTTGGAAGCGAAAATCGCATCCTTTTTACAGATCGTCTGAAGCTTGCCGAACAGCTCCTTTTTCAGATCCATCTTTTCAAGCGCAGCCTCGACAATGAGATCGCAGTCGGCAACCTTGTCGTTGAGTCCTGTTGTGATCTTTGCAAGAACCTCGTCCATCTTGGCCTGCTCCATGCGGCCCTTGGCGACCTGCTTGGACAGGGATTTCTCAATCTTCTTTTTACCGCCCGCGGCAAATTCCTCGGTGATGTCGCACAGGACGACCTCGTAGCCGTCCGTTACGGCGAATGCCTGCGCAATACCGGAACCCATGGTGCCGGCGCCGATGACTCCAACTTTCATAGCTATGTAACCTCCATCTATTTTTGATTGCATCCGCAATAAAAAAGCTGTAACTTACTTGTTCTCAAACGGATCGGGCTTGCGCTTTTCGACGAACGCAGTCATCGCGTTGCGCTGATCCTGCGACTCGAAGCAGCTTCCAAACAGCTCCTCCTCGATTTCAATCGCCTTGTCCATATCGACCTGCAAGCCGTCGTTGATCGCTTTCTTTGTCGCGCGGACCGCAATCGGCGCGTTGCGCGCAATCTTTTCAGCCAGCTTCATCGCCTCATCCATCAACTGGTCAGCCGGATAGACGGCGTTGACAAGCCCAAGCGCGAGCGCCTCGGGCGCTTTGATCTTGTTGGTCGTATAAAGCAGTTCTTTCGCCTTACCCACGCCGATGATGCGGGCCAAACGCTGCGTGCCGCCAAAACCGGCCGTAATGCCGAGCGAAACCTCAGGCTGCGCGAACACGGCGTTTTCCGAAGCGATGCGGATATCACAGCTCATGGACAGCTCGCAGCCGCCGCCAAGTGCGAACCCGTTGACCGCCGCGATGACGGGCACCGGCAACGTCTCAATCTTGCGGAAGATATCGTTGCCCTTCTTGCCGAACGCTTTGCCCTCGGCCTTGCTCAACCCGCTCATCTCGCCGATATCCGCGCCTGCGACGAACGATTTCTCGCCCGCGCCGGTCAAAACCACGCAGCGCGTTTCATCGGCAGAAATCGCGTCAATCACTTTCTCCAGGTCCGCCAAGACCTCGCTGTTGAGCGCATTGAGCGCCTTGGGGCGGTCGATCGTAATCACGCCGACAAAGCCTTTCTGCTCATAAGTCACAAAACTCAAGTTTGCCGCCTCCTTCATATTCGCGTCCCTTCCCCGCCGCACTATGCGCGGGCCGAACGCTTTCAGGCGAACCAAGGCTTCCGGAAATCCGGAAGCCTTCGTCCGTTCGGTGTTTTAATTACTGAATGTTTTCGACGATCTCGGAAACGCCCATGCCGCCGCCGACGCACAGCGTCGCCAGGCCGAGCTTGGCGTTGCGGCGCTTCATCTCGTAAAGCAGCGTGACCAGGATGCGGCAGCCGGAGGCGCCAACCGGATGGCCGAGCGCGATCGCGCCGCCATTGACGTTGACCTTGGATGCATCCCAGCCAAGCTCGATGCCCACGCCGAGCGACTGCGCGGCGAACGCCTCGTTGGCCTCAATCAGGTCCATATCATTGATCGTATAACCGGTCTTTTCAAACACCTTGCGGGTCGAGAAGGCAGGACCGATACCCATGACGGACGGATCGACGCCGGCGGAAGCGCCCGCGACAAACTTCGCCATCGGTTTCACGCCCAGCTCCTTCGCTTTCTCTGCGCTCATAACGACGATCGCGGCGGCGCCGTCGTTGATGCCGGAAGCGTTTGCGGCGGTCACAGTGCCGTCCTTCTTAAAGGCGGGTTTGAGCTTGGCCAGGCCCTCGGCGACAACGCCGGCGCGCGGGAACTCGTCCGTGTCGAACATAACTGTGTCCTTTTTAACCTTGATCGGAACAGGAACGATTTCATCTTTAAACTTGCCGGCCTTCTGAGCGGCTTCGCACTTCTGCTGGCTGCTGGCGGCAAACTCGTCCTGCATCTCGCGGGTGATGCCGTATTTCTCGGCAACGTTTTCAGCAGTGATGCCCATGTGATAGTTGTGGAACGCGTCGGTCAGCGCGTCATTGATCATCGTGTCAACAAATGTGCCGTTGCCCATGCGGTATCCGTAACGGCCCTGCGGAAGCGCATACGGTGCGCCGGACATATTCTCCATACCGCCCGCGACGATGATGTCAGCTTCACCGCTGGCAATCAGAGACGCCGCAAGATTAACACACTTCAAACCGGAACCGCAGAGGTTGTTGAGGGTCGTGGCCGGAACTTCGACCGGGATGCCCGCATGGATCGCGGACTGGCGCGCGACGTTCTGTCCCTGGGCGGCCTGCAGAACGCAGCCCATAAAGACCTCGTCGACCTGCTCGGGCTTGACGCCCGCGCGGTTGAGCGCCTCTTTGATGACAATTGTGCCGAGCTGCTCGACAGGGATGTTGGCGAGCGAGCCGCCGAACTTGCCGATTGCGGTGCGGCAGGCACCGGCTAATACAACTTCTCTTGACATGTTTACGCCTCCGATATTATATTTTTATTGTTTTACAATAAAAAGCATAAAAGGATTCCACACAGCGGCTTCTGCCGCCGCGTGCTTTGCAGCAGCGGACAAACCTTTCGTTTTTAATTATACGACAAAAATTTTATAATTGCTATCTTTTTAACAAAGATTTCAGATGAAATTTATAGTTTGTACAAATATTCTGCTTGTCCAGTTTTTTCCTTTGTCAATTATCTACATCCAGACCTACTCTCTGGCCTTATAAAGCACCAGTGAAACACTGTCATCCCTGATTTCAAGCTTTCTGCATTCCACCATCTGCCCAATCAGATGCAGTTCCGTATCCTGCCCCAAACCGCTCACGCCCGCAAGCTGCCAGAAAAATTCCTCCAAGCCCTCATTGCGCTGCGCATTGTTGAAAAAGCGGTCCAGGTCGTCAATTTTCTTGCGCTGCGCCGGATCATAATTACTCTCCAGCGACAGCTCGTAACCATCCTGCTGTTTTTCCAAATTCATACGGACGCCGTCCGATCCGGCGCTGATAAAAAAAACGATCAGCTCGTCGATCACCTTTGTCATTTTCCTTGCAGTGGCATTCATGCCGATCCCCTCCTTTTTACCGCTTTCACGGCTCACGTTTCCTTGCGAAGCGACTCAATGAGCGGCACAAGGACAATACACACAAGCCCCGCGGAAAACCCGTTATTGTAAAGATTCAGCCCTCCGTGCAAAAATCCTGTGTTAAGCACAACCGAGGCGTGGATCGCTCCCGCCAGCATCCCCCAGCCCCAGCCAAACTGCCCCGCGATCGGCGCCAGGCCCGTTGCAAACAATGCCGCGAGCAGTGTGTTCGGCTCATCAAGCGTCCATACCGTAAAAATAGAGCTGACAATGACGCCGAGAATAACGGGCGCAATGTTTTTCAGATGCTTACCAAACGCACCAAATCCACAGATTGTAAAAATTCCTCCGATTGTCGGACCGTTCAGTTCCCCTCCGACAAACAGCACATAGGCTGTCGCAGCCGCTCCGACACAGGCCATATTCATCATCGTGACCGGAAGGCCGTCATGCAGCACAAAATCAGCCACCAGACGTCCGGAATGGCGTGTGATGCGCAAAAGTCCCTGCGGGCTGTGTCCGTTCCACAGAAAGCCAACCGCACCCATCACACCGAACAAACAGAACAGAAAAACCGCCAGCGGCAGGTTGTTGCCCGCGCTCCATTCAAGACGCGTCTCGAAAACATGACCGAACGATTTAAAGAAGGAGGCGAGCACCATGCCAATCAAGCCCGCTGTAAAGCCGACATTATAGAGGTTATACCCCTGGTGGACACGCAGGGTAAACGACGCCACAGCCGGAAGAATAAAGCCAATTCCAACGCCGATTCCAACGCCGACCGTATACCATGCCGCAGCGTTTTCACCGCCCACGTTGACAATTTCCGTCACAACCGGAGAAAGCGCGGTGCCAAACAGCGATATGTAAATATAACGCCCGAACGGTTCCCGGCGGAATCTTGCATAAAGAAAACCGCCAAAGATGATCGGGAAAATATTCCAGATATCCTTGCCAAACAGCGAGAAACCCGCCATCAGAAAAAGGGAGGCGATGCTGATGCCGGTAAAGGGCATACGCAGCAGACACAAAAGTCCAATACAGATCAATGTTACAAGCCCCGAATTGACAAACGCGGCCCCCATGCCTCCGATTGCAATCGAGTCAGTGATCAAGCCGGCCTGAGAGCGGATAATCCTCCAAATACCACCCACAATTCCAGCGGGCGTATCCCAAAAGAAGCCGAATACAATCAACGATATGGCGAACACTGAAAGCGCAGCGGCAATCCGCGCGCTCTGAAGCTTTTCCGGACTGTCGGATAAAAAGGCACGCAAGCACATCTCCCCTATACGCCAAACGATTGAATCTATGCTGAAGGTGTGACACAATTATTTTTTCATGTCCGTAGCGCAACATGATAAATTGGCCATCAGGGCGCAAGCGGGCCGCGCACGCGTATCGCCCTGGCCATAAAGGATAAAATAAATGCGCTGAATTTATTTTATCATAGATCGCCCGCTTTGGGAACGGTGTTTTTGTAATCTTTTCATATTTTTTCCGAATCGTTCCACCAACTGGATATTGGGCCGCTTAAAGCCAAATTTCTGTAATTTTGTGTTTATAGGCAAGGCGTTGTGTAGTATAATATCCTAAAGACGATCATTTCGTTCGCTGACTTTTGAGAAGTCATGGTATTGATAAAAACAGTCCCTATGTACATATGGAGGAATCGCTATGCCGCAGCGTATCCATGTCGTCCCCTATGACCCAAACTGGGAACGCCTGTTCAAAGAGGAGTCCGCTTTGATCGGCCAAATTCTCGGCCCGAATCTGGATTGCATCCACCACATCGGCAGCACAGCGGTCTTTGGGCTGTGCGCCAAGCCGATTATCGATATACTTCCGGTGGTGTTCGATCTATCCGCTGTCGACGGCCAAACCGGCGCGTTTTTGGCCGCCGGATATGAAGCGATGGGTGAATTCGGAATACCAGGGCGCCGCTATTTTCGCAAAGGCGGCGACCGGCGCACGCATCAGCTTCACATTTTCGAAAAAACCAATGTTCAGGAAATCGAGCGGCATCTCGCGTTTTGCGATTATCTGCGTGCGCATCCTGAAAAGGCAGACGAATACGGCGCGCTGAAAAGACGGCTGGCTGCGCAGTATCCCGACAGCATCGACCGATATTGCGACGGCAAGGACCAATTTGTCAGACGGACGGAACGAGCCGCGCTTCTCTGGCGCCGCGGGCAAACAGGCGCCGCCTTTTTAAATAAATGATGATCAGGAGGATGTTTATGTATATCGGCTGTCACCTGTCCGCCGCCAAAGGCTATGCACATATGGGAAAGGACGCGCTTTCCATTGGGGCGAATACCTTTCAGTTTTTCACCCGCAATCCGCGCGGTGCGCGTGCCAAGGCGCTCGATCCGGACGATATGCGCGCGCTTTTGGAGCTTATGAACGCAAACGCCTTCGGCACAATCGTCGCGCACGCGCCATACACGCTCAACGCCTGTTCATCGGATCCGCATCTGCGGGAGCTTGCCCGCGACATGATCGCAGACGACCTGGAGCGGATGGAGCATCTGCCGGGCAATCTCTATAATTTTCATCCCGGCAGCCATACCGGACAAGGCGTCGAAACAGGCATTGCTCAAATTGCAGACATGCTGAACAGCGTTCTGCGCCCCGGCCTGCATACAACCGTCCTTCTGGAGACGATGGCCGGAAAAGGAAGCGAGGTCGGCGGCCGCTTTGAGGAGCTGCGCGCCATTCTCGACCGCGTCGCGATCTCTGAGCGAATGGGCGTCTGCCTTGACACCTGCCATGTATCGGACGCCGGATATGATATTGTGAACGATCTTGACGGCGTACTAACGGAATTCGACCGTGTGATCGGGCTTTCACGCCTGCACGCTGTCCATCTGAATGACAGCATGAACCCGCGCGGCAGCCGCAAAGACCGCCATGCCCGCCTTGGTGAAGGAACCATCGGCGTCGAGGCACTTGTGCGCGTCGTGCGTCATCCGGCGCTCAAAGGTTTGCCCATCTGCCTGGAAACGCCGAATGAATTGCCTGGCTATGCGGCTGAGATCCGTCTTTTGCGCGAACGCTGCAGTGATTCAGACATATGATGGGGCATTTTGCACTCCGGCTGAATAACGCGCCGTTTTCAGGGAATGCTAACCGCGCCGGACCGCGATGGCGGGCTGGCCAGTAAACGGAGCGCGCGCTCCGCGTGCAAGGTGGTATCGCCGATGGCAAAGCAGGGTATGAAACGCCCGGAGGTTGGGCCGAAGCGGAAAAATGATGTTCCGCCTGTCCCGGAATTGCAGGGCGGCGCGAAACGTACAAAGGAAAAAGCCAAGCCCATTACAGAAAAATAACGCCGGCGCGCGGCGGGGATATTCCCCGCCGCGCGTCTCTCTTTTCCACACACTTACCTGCTTTCACCGCTGTCCGCAGCAGCGGCCGGTACGTTTTCCTGATCCTGCTGTCCCTCCGAAATATCCAGCCCATCCGGCTGCCCGCATAGCGGGACAGCGTCCTGCGGACCGGTTGCCTCCTGTTCCACTTGGATGGCTTCCAGAGCCTCTGACATATCCTGCGCACAGAGCGGCAGAGTAACAATTGCTTTAAACAGATCGCCGTCAAGCTCAATATGCAGCGTTCCGCCGCTTAACTCCGTGAAACTTTTAGCGATCGCCAATCCAAGACCGCTCCCTTCTCCCGTGCGGGATGCGTCGCCGCGCTGAAACCGCTCGACAATATCGTCAGCCGAGAAGGTCATCTCATAGTTGGCAATATTTTTAAAGGCGACTTCCACCGAATCTCCATTCTGGTGGGCAGATACATAGACGCGTGTGCCGGACATGGAATATTTCAGCGCGTTCCCAAGCAGATTTTCAAACACACGATGCAGCATCTTTCCATCGGCCCACACAAACAGGCGGGCGGCCGAGAATTGCGGTTTGATTTGAACTCCGCCGGCGCTTGCGTCCAGTTCCGCGATTGTCTGTCCAACGAGCGACACCACATCGATCTGTTCCGGATGCACGTCAATCGCGCCGCTGTTCGCCTTGGAGATCTCAAAGAGATCCTGTACGAGGTTTTTTAACCGCTTCGCTTTCTGATCGATGATTTGGACGTAATCATTGGCAAAATCGGGGCGGAGCTGTTCGCGTCCAAGCAGGTCGACGTAATTAATAATCGAGGTCAGCGGCGTCTTTAAATCGTGCGACACGTTTGTGACCAGCTCGATCTTCATACGTTCGCTGTGCATCTGTTCCTCGACGGCGCGGTTGACTCCGTCCATGATATCGTTGAGATCTGCGGCAAGCCCTGCAAAATCTCCGCTTACAGAAAGAGGCTCGCACAAACTGCCGCTACGCATTTGTCCCACATAATCGATCACACGGCCAAAATCATCCACATTCCGGTTATACTCCCGCACATAGCCAGCCAGCAGAAACAGCCCCAGTGCAGCCAGCAGCAAAACAACTGCAATCCAAATTTCGCCGATCCAGTCCAGCAAGACCCAGGCTGTCAGAAAAACGGCTGGAACTGCAATCACACATTCCGCAGCCAGCAGCAGGATCAGCCGCTGCTTCATGCGCGCTAAAAAGTCATATTTATTCTCCAGCCCGCGCAGAAAACGCGCGACTGACATAAAGCTGTTGTTGGAAAAGAACGCCTGTATCCCGTTGATGGACAAATCCGTGAGCATCAGCCAGGCGCACCAGAAACATGCAAGAATGACGGCCAATCCGGGGAGTGTGCCAATTTCGCGAAACGCGAATGTCTCCACCGCCGTCCAGGCGCCAAGCGTCAGCGCCCCCAGCAGCAGCACAAGCTTCGGCTCCATCCAGATATGGCCAAGCGCAGCCGCAATGCGGCGGTGCGCCTCGGCGAGCGTGCGGCGGCGCACCAGCGTACACAGCAAAATAATCAGCGCGACAGCGACAACCGCCGCCCCAGCCACAAGAAACACGGACGCATAGTACCACTGATAATAAGCGTCATAGATCAGACCATAATTCACAAGCCCGCTTTCAGGCCGTATTGCCAAACAAAAGGATGCCTGCTGTTCCGTTCCCGCCCATTGATAAGCTGCCGTGTTGGCGCCTTGGCCGCGCGATGTCTGAATTTGCTGCGTGATAACGCCATCCACAGCATAAATCACATGCTCATAACCTGCGGCGTCCATAT
>ERZ808041.162-NODE-162-length-71635-cov-12.981456_pt1 | contig 71635 bp, 49 predicted proteins | sample MGYA00380192_ERZ808041 | MGnify/ENA primary metagenome ERZ808041 (study PRJEB31490, sample SAMN06133412) | mouse gut metagenome | isolation source: Z1_1 | host: mice | place: China: Chengdu | collected 2015-05 ...
CCAGTGAGGAGTTGTTTTATTTTGTGACAAAAAGAATCCCATATTTATGCGGGTTCTGGCGTTTCGCAAACGCCTAATAATTTTATCTGACGAAAGGATTGATTTCATCAAGACAGTGGTACATTGAGGTTTTGACAGAGAAGAACAGATTTACATTGCGTTTGGCGAGCACTTAAAGGAAGTAATTGCCAGTGTGCGCAGGGATAAGACCGAAAGACAGTTATCTATGAAAGAACCCATTCCAGAGCTTGTTATTACCTGTCCAAAAAAATTTCGAGATTTTTATAGAGAGTCCGAAAAAGACTTGAAAGCCTGCACAGGGGCAGAGCGGATTGTGATTCGGAATTGATAGTGTTTGACTGATTTTTTAGCGTAGGATAATCTTGTCTTTATGATACAACTTTGATGCAATTTTCCGATATAATGAGAATCTGTAGAAAAATAACAACAAATCTGTATCCCTTATTTTTCTACAGATTCTAAAAAATTTTATGGAGAATACTTATGAACGCTTCAATGAGAATCCTTATAAAAATAATGTTGATAATCTTGCTCAAATTTTTTGATACTACAGAAGCTTCTTCCAATTTTACACCTCAAAATAAGGAAATATCGACTGCAATGTTGACAGAGATTGCCACTCCGCTGCACACAATAGGAAACACCTTGTTTTATGGTAATCTTGTCATAGAACTGCCAATAGGTGTGACTGCTGAGAAAAAAGATGCAGCGCTAGATAATCAGCGTGCAACAGATGTGATTGACTTAAAAGGGGCGTATGATGCGCCGTTACCGCCAAGATTATGGATAACACATTATAGAGCGCAGTATACAGATGAGGGAAAAATGATTCGTGCACTGTTAGAACGAATGCCAGACACAACACTTCGTTTACGGTATCGAGATTTTGACGAAAAGAGGTATCTGTTTACCTATTCAAGCGAAGATAAAATGGGATATATTATAGTGTGTGGAAATGATGTCTATTTTGTGGAGGAATTGTTATATTTAGGTAAGGCTATCTTTGGAGAACTGTTAGATAACCATAGTGTTCGGTGGGGGTATGGATTTTGGAATGTTGGCGATAGGGAAAATAAGGACAATATTGTTTGGTTTGATAGGATTCAATTGGGAAATGATTTTTTTCTTGTCTTGCGATACACAGAGGAAGACGAAAGAAGATGGATTAAATTGCTTTGTGATACAGAGCCAAATAACGTTTGGCAGGAAATTGAAATTGACTCGATTGAAACAATACGCGACGAATGGATAATATACAGGGATTATAATTTTGATGGATATTTTGATATTAACGTATCGTCGAAAGTGATTTATCTGTGGAATCCTGTGAAAAAACAATATGAAGCAGCACAGATTCCAGAAGAATTTATGCAGCTTCGAGACAGAGCATATTTTCCAGAGACAGAAATAATCTGGGGATATGATTATGATACCGTGAATTTAAAAAATTGGATGGATATTGACGAGTGTGAGACACTCTGGAAATGGACAGGGAACACGCTGATGAAAGAGCGTGCGTGCAATGCGCAGGTGCGTGGGAAAACGGTGCAAATCTGTATCTCTGATGGCAGTTTTGACAATGCAATGTTTGAATGCAATGTTGCATTGGAGGAATACAGGGAAGGCAGCGAGAAGGTACAGTTATTTTATAAAAGATTTTATGAAAATATGGTGCCAGCAGAAACCTTTAGATATGTTCATTGGATGAAATATGACAGGGAAGATATTGTCTATATTCCACAAGAATTTCTGGATTTTGTGGTAGATGCTATGTTGAATGGCACGGAAGTTAAAAACTTAAAACCGATGCTAAATGATAGGGAATTGTCAGAGGAAGAAATTTTATCAATTGCAGAAAACAATATTGATCTGCGCCAGACAGTAATCGATAAGACTTGGACAAATCCGTATCTTATGGTGATGGCTGACGGTGATAACGATGGAATACCAGATATTATTGCAAGGGAAAGTAGTGGCGGAAGTGATGGATCTGTGGCGTTCGTTTTTTATCAGGGACAGGAAGATGGTACCTTTCAACAAACAGATGCGTTTTCTGCGATGCGTGAGGAATTTGGTATTGTTTCTTATAAAGGGAAAAATTATCTGCTTCGCACACTTTTTGATTACGATAAAAAGATTTATAATGGTCTTAGTATTACATATTATATGGAGGGAAAACGCGTGGAACAAGCAGTTCTTATGCTGGTTCCCAAAAACTATAAGACGATATTGACAGAATGTGCCCAAGAAAAGTATCAATCTTATGCAGAGCAGATTGCTATAAAAAGCTTATTGTATAAGATTTGGTTGGAAGATGAAAACAGTATTACAGGAAATAGTGAGCAAAAGCTGGCTGATTATGGAATGTATCAGTGCGACTTAAACAATGATGGGGTGATGGATACTTATCAAAAAGAATTGTGGGAACCAAGTAATATTAATATATGTGAATACTTGTATTTTGATGGTGATGGTGAAGCGATAGCACCAGTGAAGGAAATGCTTGATTCCTTGGAGGGAACACCGATAATGATGTGGGTGGATCTGGTGCAGGACAAAAATATTATCAATGTGATATCGCAAACGGGTCTTGAGGAATTTACAATTACAGGTTTTCTGGTGCAGGATTTTGAATACGAAAGACTTTATGAAATTTGCGTAGATGTAACTTATGCTATCGATATATGGAAGGAGGTGCCATAATTTTGATGGACAACAAACAAAATATTTTTTATTGCACAGTTAGAATCACATGCTTTAACGTGATGGATAGAGAATTTTGAAAATATTATTTGCGTGATTTTTCATGGCAAAGATTTCGTGTGGAATATGCGGTTTGGAAGGAACTAAAGCCGCTGGCGCCGTCTCGCTTGGTGTGTTTTCGTTAGAAGGCATGACAAAAGGAAAAGGCAGAAAAGGTTTTAGAAGCATTAAAATGACAGGAGCAGTTTCGGCGAGGCAAACAGAGAGAATATTTACATTATGAGAACAATGCGCTGCAAGCAGTTAGGAACTGTTCAGAAATTTTGGTGGACAGATGGTAGATTTTGGATAGAGAGTTATTGTGTGCTGAACTATGGAAAACAGCTCGCTCATTAGCTTGTTGCAGGATTGTTGATTATAGAAGTAAATGCGTACCTAAATTCAAGAGATTATGAAAGGAGTAAGGAAAAGATATGGTAGAAACAAAATTTGGAATTATTGATAATTTCGATGCGTCTAAGAATTATAGTAGTTATGAGCCAGAGCGATATCACTGTGTTTATATTGATGATGACCGATATATTGATGACTGGTGGGAGAAACTTGTTCTGATGAAAACATATTTTCATTGTTTTAGTCGCCCTGAATTTGGGTTGGCAAGATGGGGAGTTACGTTGATACCGCCTGAATCACTTCCTGCATTTCAGGATATCGTTGTGTCAGATGCAAGAATTAACGAGGACAAACAATTAGTTCTACTTGCACAGATGATTCAGAAAGCCATCGAAGAGAAGAAATATATGATACATTTTGGAGTGTAGATTTTGATAGCAGGACAGCGGGAAGCTGTCTATGAAAAAAGCTGTAAAGTGTTTCCCATCCATGATTTTATAATACACTACTGCCACAACCGCACTAAAAAACGTTGCTACTATCGCTGGCGCAATCACTGCTGCGGGATTTGCACGCTCATACTGGCTGCGATAGACAATAATATTTACTGGTATTAGCTGCAATGACAAAATATTCATCATAAGAAATGTACACATCTCATTGCTGACTGTCCTCGCTCCACAATCCTGAAAATCATTTGAGGCTGCTATATCTACTTTTGCATCCATGTCTTCCTGATTTCCACACCTTCTTTCCAACTGCTCCAAATCATTCATCGCCCTGAGCTCCCCTTGAGTCAAGTTAATGACACGAACTTTTAAAAAAATTTTTGAAAAAGTGCATTTTTTGTTGTTCTTGTTTGATAATAAAGTTATAATCTCATCATTTCTTCTATACAAAAAAGCAGGATACTTTACCCTTAAGATTTCCTGCTTTTATGGACCACTTTATTTCATAAGCACATTAACGCACCTACGCCTTTTTCTTACGGTTTCGCTGCCCCACTGCACTCTTAAATGCCTTCATCATAGCTGGTGATAACTCTTTACAATCCTCATCAAATACAATAGGCTGTTTTGCGCTTCTTCAATTTCTTTCAACTGTTCTTCTGTAGGCTTTTGTCCATTCTCAATAATAAATATCTTGGGTCATAATAAAAGCCCCTTTCCGCATTTGTTGCAAGTCTGGCTGAAATGAACCGAATTATATCTTTTCTTTCTGTAAATACTACAAACAATATAATATATCACCAACTTTGCCTATTGCAATGTACCGATCTTCATCAACACTATGCTCAAAATCAAACATTTCAATATAATATGGATCGTCAAAAACATATGCTGCTGTCTCAAAAGAAATCTTATGTTTTTCCTTGTTTATGGTATTTTTATCTTCATCCATTCAAATTTCATGCTAATTGTTCCTCTTAAGCTGTTTTATATGGATAGCATAACATCAATTAGCAAGTTCATCAATCGCATTTTCTGCCCATTGCTTTACAATAAATCACCGCCACCACCGTACTAAAAAACGTCGCTACAATTGCGGGTGCAATCACTGCTGCCGGATTCGCACTCCCGTACTGGCTGCGGTAAGCGATAATATTTACCGGTATCAACTGCAGCGACGAGATATTCATCACAAGAAACGTACACATTTCATTGCTGGCGGTTCTTGCCCCACTCTTTTGCGGACTGCCTGCCGACATCCCTGTTTTTACAGCTCTCGCATTCTCTATGTACTCCGCATTCCCGCGTTCCCGTTCAAGCTCCTCCAAATCACTCATCGCCCGCAATCCCCCTTGAGTCAAGGTAGTGACACGAACTTTATGAAAAATATCTAATGATTTAGCATTCGTAACTTCCTTATTTATTGAATTATTACAAAAACATAATCTACATGATAAAAGCAGGAGATCTCCATTTCAGGATATCCTGCTTTCACAATTCATAACCATATAACAAAATGTAGCTTTAGATCCTCAAAGTATTCCTAACTCATACGATTTATGGACAACATCAGTTCCGCCATTTCCAGATAAATTTTCAGTCACTTGATAATATAATGCTTTTTTCCTACATAAAACAATTTCCTGTCTTATTGGGCAGCCGCCCATACATGCGCTCCGATTCTCACAATTAAGACAAGCTACACTCAAATGTTTGTAAAAATTCTCAAATTTCTCGCTGTTCCATGCTTCCTCAATGGTATGTTTTCTCAAGTCAACTTCCCAGCGCATACACAGGACAAGGAGTGAATTGATATAATTCCATATTTTTTTGCTGAAAAGCTGTAGGGGTGGTTGCCACTTCTTCCGTTTCTCCTTTGCCTCGACCTGTTTCAATGATTTCATTTCACTAAATATTTTCTGGAAATTGTAATTCCTTGTCCAGCCATTTTTCTCAATTACTCCTTTGAAATAAGCTGTAAGAATAAGGAAAACGGACCGAATGAAGATCCGTCCTTCCATGTTGTTTCAACTACCCATCAATTTCTTCAGCATCTCCCTTATCGTATAAATGTCTGAATAGGCATCCAACTGCAACTCAGTATTCTCCTTATCAATCATGTGACAATACTCCTCTGTATCTATAAATCTTTTCGCCGCACTATATAACGTATCATCACTATGATATATAGAAAAATAAGAATCTGGATAATATTGGAAGTTGTCCAAGCTGTTGAACATCCTCCCAGCCTGTATACAGCAATCCTTCAGGAGAACTTTTACCTCCTCTGAACAGAATGATTCCATATTATTCCCAGTTGGGTTCAAAAACTTATCCAGCATTCTCTCCAGTTCACCCCCTAGCTCTTTACCTCCGAAAGATCCTCTTGTATTTATTTCCTCGCCTACGCAGACCAGCAAATAAATAAAGACATATACAGAAAATGCTTTATTAAAATAAGTCTCACATTTTAATTTGTAATCAGTCCTTTTATCTTCCCCCATGCTCTTGGGCACACAAACTTTGTATAAATTCTCATGGTTCTCCATCAAAACTGAGCGTTCTCTTTCAATTTTTAAATACATTGCTTCTATGTCTATGTCTGTTAACTTATCCTTTTTCGTTTCACCCAATATAATATTTAATACATTTTCGACAAACTTACGTTTTTGAAAATATAACTTTTTTTCCAAAAACTGTCCGACAATTACCGATTTAATCAGAATAACATTGGCAGTTACAAAATAATTCAAAAATACACGCTCTATCTGATCCTGCCTTGGAAAAATACATTTTAATTTTGCCAGCTCTTTTGCACGATACTTTGCATAATCAGGATTGATATAGGCAATATGGAGCAATCTGTCCAAGTCATACTTTATATCAATCTGATACCTTTTAAAGCCATCAACTGATCTTATCTCAACTTCCCTGCAAACAGTTACATTATATATCCGTCTATATGGAAACTGCTTATAATGAAACATCGGCGCAAACAGCCACCTCTCCTCATCATTCTTCCTCATGCAACTACACCGATAATCAACATCATAGTCACTTTCATATCCCTCGCTGACTTTCCCTGTCTTTCTGCGAAAAACCGGCATATGACATTGATTACAGATAATTATATTTGATGCATCTGAAACTTCAAAATAAATTCTTCCCCATTCCTGCAAATCATCACAAACACGCAGCAGATATGATATCGGATCCAAATGAAACAGAAGTCTCACATATGGTGCGTTTTTGTCACCGATATAGGTATAATCATTCGTATGGTTGTAAATCGCAAGCGCCGCCAGTTCCACTGCACACAACTTATATGGCTCCAGCCGGTGAATTGCACCATTTTCATAAAAATGTAAAAGCAACAGCAATGCCGACATCACACCGTGATCAACTTTTGTTCCTTCAATGCGGTCATGAATCTCCAGTGGCGATACAATACGGAACAAAAGTGAGTTCTGAAGCAGTGACATAATCTGCCTGAAATCATAGCCCCCTTGCTCAAAATGATGCATTTCCACCAGATAATCCACAATCCTCTGGTCATTTTCGAGTGCAGTTTTGGCGGGATAACCAATATCATGAAATAAGCCTGCTATGTAGCTTGACATGTAAATAATATTGTACATATAATGTTCCCTGAGCAGCTCTAATGGATACCCTGTATCTGTATCCGTATCTTTTATGACAGGAGGCTGAGACAGGCGCAGTTGCTGTCCAACTAGTTTATTAACATATTTGGCAATTTTGCTATTACTCTCACTATTAAGAATATCATACACTTTCCTGTAAAACCCACCACCTTCTTCCTGATCCAAAAGTCTCATCATAGAATAGGCATCTTTCACCTGATGAATAAAATGATCCCTGTAGAAGTCCATCGAATGTTTTTCATAATCGATTGCCAGATGCATCTCCCACTCAAATTCAGAATACTTTTCGCTGAACAGGCGTTCCATACCATCAATATGTATATAGCTTTGTATAATTTTTTCACATATCAAATCATATAGCTCAAGAAAATCATCTGTTATTTTATAATTTGCATAAGCCATATCCAGATTCTTCTGCAAATTCCAGAACTCCTTCCTCGTTAATTCCGCAAACTGCCTCTCTTCTTCATACTTCTGCAATTCAAGGTAAGTTTTCAGTCTATTGTCCTCGTTTTCCACATATTGTAATAATAGCTTGTATTTAAAAGATATAGGATCAAATTTCTTATAAAAATCCAGCATCTCTGATTGATTTAATTTGATACTTTCTTTGTTCATTTTTTGTCTCCTGGTTTTTGTTGTAACATTTTTGTCTTCAGCCATTCAAGATCATTAACACCCATATCGTCCAACATGAAACTGTTTTTAAATACTCCCTTTTTCACAATTGGTGGTACTGGTATATAACTCTTCAATTCTCCGGAATTATCCTCTTTACTCGATTGTTCATTGTCCAAATTTTTTGCAGTAATTATATTATTTAACCCGCTTCCTTCGATACAGTATGTAGAATATGGTAGATTTTTTTCCACATAAAGCAGGTAAACCCTCTCATATTCCTTTTGCGTTAGTCCTGCTGTATCTATTATACCGGTAAAATATGAATTTATTACCTGTAAATTTCTCTCCATAACCCCTTGGATATCACTCTCCACAGGAATATTGTCATTCATAACGATAAATAGATTATCAAAATGCATATGATCCCTGTTCACCAATTGTTCCTTTACTTCCTTGACTGTTTCCTTGACCTGTCCCGGGTCAATTCCAGTCACATAGAAAAGATTTACAATATCTTTTTCTTGCCTAATCCTATTTGTGTCCAAGGTATATTTTGTGCCGTCGATATGATTGTTCATCACACATTCCATCGCTGCTCCCGAAAATCCATCAGAGTTGGGAGGCATATCAAAAATGAAATGTTTGTACTCTCTATTCTTAAACTTGTTTAGGAATCTTAATAATCCACCCTTAAAAATATTATATTGCACAACAGGTGAATATCCCATTTTCGGTGAAATTCTTAATCTCTCTTTTGCCTTTACATCGGAATCAGCAAAAACAACATCCAAAATAATCTCCTCTGTCAAAGGATTATGCACAATATAATCATCAATTTTCCCATCTTCCCTTATCGCAGCATTAAGATACTTATGACCATATGCATTCTTAAATGATGCCTTTCCAGATGTCCAATCAAAAGGCCCCCAAAACAAGCTTTCCATAGATGTTCCCTGAAAATCCATATCGAAAATAATACACTCATCATGTCCTACGCTACTGTTTGACGCTTTCTGTTTGCCATCTTCATGTTGAGTGCCTTTCCCATCTTTTTGACCGCCTGACTCATTAGAGGTGTTGTCTCCATTTGCCTTTATCTCACATATACATAGATAGTTAGCAAGGAAAACAGAAAAGGTGGTTTTCCCACAACCACCTTTAATTGAATTAACAAAATTAAACGTTCTTCCTTTTTTATTATCGTTCTTTTCTTGCCCCTTTTCAATAGTGCTATCCATAAATATTTCTCCTATTCTACATTGATACAGTTATGATAAAGATATGAATCCATATATCCTATATTCACACACGCTTTCCCTACTTTACAAAATAACCTTTCTTCCTTTTTGTCTGTCTGATCACTTTTATTAATCACAAATGCCGTCCACATCTGATCCAGTGCACCGAACGCACTGATGTCAAACTGTGATATAATCATAGCCACAAATCGTTTGATAGAATATTTGTATTTTCTATTAATATTCCTCCTGACGCACTCCGGTTCATTATGTTCTGCCATTTCTGCCTTACCAACGATTGTAGATTTGTTCTGTAGCAAATAAATCAGCAACATTTCCTCCACATTCTTTGCCGCGCCATACATCAATGAATAATTTGCTTTCCAAATATATTTCTGAAACAGTTCTGCTCTTGGCTGATTGAACACTGGTATAATCACACTTTCAACAAATGTTTTAAGAAAGGCCTCCTGTACCCCTGCATCTGTCCGCACGACCTGTTCACCATCATCAACCACGGCATAATGCAGTGTTAAATGCCTTGGCCATTCCCGATAGTCCACACCTACATGCAAACAGTGCAGATCATAATCACTTATAGTCTCTCCATTTGGATTGCTGATTGTTTGTAAAACCGTCTTAATGACATCATTTCTTTTTTCTAGACAGATATGTTTTACTATTTGCCATATATTAAAGCATAATACCCTTTCGTTGCTTGTTTCAGGAGTTGGGAAATTCTGTTCCTCCTTATTATCATAATTTGTATATCTGATGATTCCGATCTCCTTCTGATTGTAGCGTTCTGTCCTCATATAATACTTATCATTACAGTATATATTATTGAAAGCGGTCAGATCTGACACATATACATACAATGTGTGGTAGTTATCATTATCTAAATGAATCTGTTCCTCACAAAACTTTAACAGTGCATCATTTGCCCTTTTGGAAAATATTCCCAGCTCTCCCCGACGGTCATATACCGTCATCAGTCCATAAAGCTTATCAAGCAGGTTCGGACAGCATATATCCACTTTATCCTCTGTGGCATTGTCCAATGCCCGCCCAAATGTAAACCGCTGTTTCAAGTAACCTGAACTCCTCTCAGGAATATACTCCATCTCATAGTACAATTTCGTACAGTCCATCATAAAAACTACTTCATGTTCCTGTAAAAGCTGCTCCAACTGCTCCTTGCCTGTAAAAATCTCGTCTAGATTCCTATGATAAGTCATCTGGATATTCGTTCTGCCAGAAGATTCTCCCACATCATTCTTAGTATAAATGTCAAAGACCAGTTTCAATTTGCAATCGTCCCTCCGCATTTTAAGCACACCATTTAGATAATCATCCAGCTCTTCCATACGATTTCTATTGACATCTCCCAAAATGGCAACCCGAAACTGTCCATGCTGATACTGTTGGTTCTCGCAATACTTCTCCATCTCATAAAGAATCTTCTCCGCGATGCGCATTTCACCAATCCCCTCATAGCTGTTGTATTGGTCGATATCCGTCCGCATCACTTTCAGATCCAAATCTCTCGGCTCGCTACTCTCATCATCCACATATGACGACACAGCAACATGTTCCAATACGCCATTGTCACCATTCGTAAACCAGCGAAAAGACTGCAGAACTTTCTGTTTGATCACACTCTGATAAAAAAGAGCTAAAACAGCATTCTCATCTTGCTCGTCATAAAGTTTCTTATAGTATTTTTCTATTCCAACATACATTCTTCTCAAACGATTCATCGTTATCGGCGAACACAGACTGACCGATCGATCGCAGGAATCCAGCTGTAACAATGTATGAAGAACATCTGTCCCTAACGTTTTTATTAATTGTTCATTCAAAATGAAATATGCCAGTAACTGATAATAACACTGAAGATAACAATCCATTATCCCATAATTCGGAAACGGATTGTCGCACTGCACCAATTTCCACCGGCTATCAAGAAAACACCGAATCTTCTCTATCAGAGAATCCCGTTTCTCAGGCGGTAGGAAACTCGCCTCCACCGTCTCCAATAAATGTTGTAAATATTTGTCATATTCCATATTGCATCCATCGTAACAAATACTCCTGATCTCTATTATCTGAGATTCCACCAGTTCTGTTCTTGACTTTTCTGCATCCATCACTGACAGGATTATCTTTGCTGGCAAATTCGGAATATTTTTGTTGCCCTCTTTTGTTGGAATTAAATGATATATACATTGAAGGAGCTCTGGGGCAAACTGTCCATTCGTCGTATGGTAATCCGTCTCTGCTGGTATTTTAAAATAGAGAAAGTCTGTTTCCCATTTCTTTTGCAATTGAACCAATTTTGAACAGACATCCAGTGCAATCTCTAACACACAAATAATATCATTATTACGGATGCGTGTTTGCGTTTCCGGCATAAAGTATAGCCTCCTTCTTTCTATAGTACAAATAGTATATGCTCTCTTGATAAGATATTGCATATTTATAAAAATAGTAACTGTTTAATTATAACATATTATACAAATTCTTTCAATGCCACATTTTTAACGATATATTTTGTCTAATTTTATCGAAATTTCTCATTTTGTCCACTTCATGGGACATTCAAATCAAGTTATTAAAACCTCTAATTTTACGCAATTAACATAAAATCAATATGGAACTTACAAACAGCATAAACGTTTTTCAATAATTTATGCCCTTTACCTTTTCCCCATAACTTTACAATAAATAACTGCCACTACCGTACTGAAAAACGTCGCCACTATCGCGGGCGCTATGACTGCCGCCGGATTGGCACTGCCATACTGGCTGCGATATGCGATAATATTCACTGGTATCAACTGCAGCGATGAAATATTCATGACAAGAAATGTGCACATTTCATTGCTAGCAGTTCTAGCTCCTGTCGCATAACTTTGTACACTATCTTTGCCTGTCTCTGTATCCATATATTCTTTATTCCCCCGCTCTCGTTCCAACTGTTCTAAATCACTCATAGATCTCAATCCCGCCGGTGTTGCTGCCCACCCAAGTCCTAAAATATTTGCAACAAAGTTTGCGGACAACGAATCCCATGCTCTATGTCCCTTCGGAATTTTCGGAAACAAAAACTGCATAAAAGGCGAGATAAGCCTTGTAAGTCCCGTAATGACTCCAGCTTCTCCCGCCACTTCCATTAATCCTGTCCAAAATGCCACAATGCCAAGCATAGAAATACCAAGAGTTATAGCCTCCTTAGAGGATTGGAGCACTGCGTCTGTCACAGCCTGCATATTGCCTGTTGCCACGCCAAATATAATGCCAATAATTAACATTCCACCCCAAATATAATTCATCATAGCCTAGTTCACCAACTTATCTTATATTGATTTAATTTATGTATGCAATATAGAAGATATGCTTCATGTTTTTTGGAAGATTTTGCTGTACAAGCTACGACTTATTTCTTCGCCGTGCATAGGAACAATCATACTGCGTCAAGGTATCAGAAATTTATTATTCGATGTACTAGACCATGAAAGATAACAATGTAACGGACAGCGTTAGGAACTGTAGGAAAATATTTGCTTCAGATAGAAATACATGCTATGATAAAAGGTAAAGTGCACGTAAGGGGTGGGAAGATGAAAAAGATTGTGTTGATTGGTCCAGTGTATCCATATAAGGGGGGGATTGCGCATTATACAAGTCTGCTGTATCGCGCACTTTCATGCAAATATGAAGTTGAATTGATTTCGTTTAAGATGCAGTATCCTAAATTCTTATTTCGGAAGGAACAAAAAGATTATCGCAATGATATGTTTCGCGTTCCAGAAGCGAAGTTCCTAATCAATACAGCAAATCCAGTTAATATTATACTTACAGCGCAAAAAATCAAAAAAAAGAAACCAGATTTAGTTATTTTGCAGTGGTGGCATCCATATTTTGCCCCCTGTTATCGCATTTTGGAAGCTGTGCTTGGGAAAAAAGTCAAAAAAATGTTTATTTGCCATAATGTATTTCCCCATGAGCGTTTTCCAATGGACAAGTTTCTGACCAAAATAGTCTTAAAAAATGCGGACTTTTTTGTGGTACACGCGCAGAGTGACGGTGTTGACCTTTGCACAATCAAGCCGGATGCACAGTTTCGGGTAAATCCACATCCAACTTATCATGCATTTTCGCTCCGTAGACTTACGAAAGAACAGGCGCGTCAAGAACTTAGAAAAGGCTCAGAGGAAAAGTTGCTGTTGTTTTTTGGGTTTGTGCGGGAATATAAGGGATTGCGATATCTAATTCAAGCAATGCCATTTATTAAAAAGGAATTGGATACAATTAGGCTTATGGTTGTAGGTGCGTTTGGCAGTGATAAGGAGGAATATTTTAATCTAATAAACAGTTGTGGTGTTCAAGATTGTGTGGAAGTGATAGATGGTTATACTCCAGACAATGAGGTGGAAAAATATTTTGCCGCCTGCGATTTAGTAATACTGCCTTACGAGTCAGCAACGCAAAGTGGAATTGTACAGATTGCATATGGATTTGAAAAGCCAGTAATTGTAACCAATGTAGGAGGTCTGCCAGATGTTGTGATAGACAAAAAAACAGGTTATGTTGTGGAACCTAAAAATCCAGAGCAGCTTGCGCAGGCAGTCATCGCATATTATAAGGAAGATATGGGGGAGCAGTTTGCCGAGAATGTGCGGAAAGAGGCATATCGCTTTTCATGGGATAGGATGACGGAGAAGGTGGAGGAGTTGCTGCAAAATGAGTGAGCCATTGATTAGTGTGATTGTTCCTGTATATAATGTGGAGCGATATATAGAACGGTGTGTTGATAGTATTCTTGCGCAGACTTATACAAATTTAGAAATTATTTTAGTAGATGATGGTTCAACAGATTGTTCGGGAAGGATTTGTGATGAGATTACCAAAAAGGATATGCGTGTCAGAACGATTCATCAGAAAAATGGAGGATTATCAAGTGCCAGAAATACTGGGATTCGTCATGCGAATGGTATCTGTTATGCATTTATTGACAGTGATGATTATATCGCCATAGATTATATCGCATATCTTTATCGGTTATTACAAGAAAATCAGGCACAGATCGCAATTTGCGGATATAGAAAAGTGTCAGAAAACGACGCTAAAGTAAAAGAAAATTTTGATTCAGAAGTTGGTACAGTGAACTTATATGATTCCAAGGAAGCTTTATTTCGACTGCTATATCAGAAAAAAATGATTACAGTTGTATGGGGAGGATTGTTTCGAGCGGAACTTTTTGAAAAAATACGTTTTCCTGAAGGAAAGCTGCATGAGGATGTTGCTGTTATGTATCAATTGTTTGATTCTTCGGAGAAAATAGTTTGTACAAGCGCTGAGAAATACTATTATTTTCAGCGCGAAGATAGTATTGTAAATAAGGGATTTCGTAAGCAGCGTATAACTTACCTTGAATTTACAAAGGAATGTATTCAGTATATGGAGTTAAATCATCCTGAACTGACAAAGGCTGCGATTTCCAGACATTTCAGTGCTTGCTTTGACTTGCTATCCTGTATTGGAAATAATAAAAAAGAATTTGATCAGGAATATATACAGATTGTCCAGGAAATTAAAAAGTATCGAAAAACAGTGCTGTTGGATTCCAAAGCAAGATTAAAAAATAGATTGGCGGCGGCAGGTTCCTTTATTTCAATTACAGCAATGCAAAGATTAAGTTGTTTGCTGAAAAGACCATAAAAGTAGTTCGAGAGTAGCTTATGGGAGTAAAATAATAAAGATATGATAGAACAAGGTGGAAAAGTGAGTGTTATCATTCCTGTATATAATGGAGAGAAGTATATTGAAGAGACTTTGAACAGTATTTTACAGTCCATATATCAGAATCTTGAAGTGCTGATTATCAATGATGGTTCAACAGACAATAGTAGAGAAATTTGTGAGCATTTTCGACAGAGGGATTCTCGAATTGTGATATATGACCAGCAAAACAGCGGTGTTGTTACTGCTCGGAATTACGGCGTGTCAAAAGCAACAGGGGCGTATCTCTGTTTTTGTGATCAGGATGATATTGTTGATCCAATGTGTTATGCAAAGCAAATAGAACATATGGAGCTGGATAAAAGTGATTTGTGTATGTGCAGTGTTGGGCGAAGTATCGACGGAAAGCACTCTGCCTTTGAAGTGTCAGAAGATGCGTGTTATGTGGGTAAGGACATTTTAGAACAACTTTTATATCCACTTCTTTTCAATGGCTTTGCACCGCCAATTAAAATGAGTGAAAAAAATCGCTATCCACATATTTGGTCATGCATGTTTCGTATGAATTTTTGGAGAGCACATCAGATACAGTTTAGAAGATATGTTAATTTTGAAGATGACTTATTGGTTAAGACACAAGCTTTAGCGAGCGCTGAGCGCGTCAGTACAATTGCACAGATAGGATATTACTGGCGCGTAAATTTAAATTCAGAAACTTATGCACATTCCTATATTGAAAATATTGTCCAAAAGCAGCAAAAATGTTATGAGGATCTATATCAAAGTATAGTGGATAGAATCGGAGACGAAAAGATACTAAATATGTTCAAGTGTGCAATATATTGCAAACAATATTTGGAAGCAATTCACAATCTAACAAGTCCAGATAGAAAGAAAACATGGCGAAATATTCATGCATATTATGAAGCTAATATTTATGATCGCAACTTTGAAGAATGTATTTCTGCGGCGCAATATGTAAAAAAAGGAAAGATAAAGCCACAGATAATTTTACGTTTTTTGGCTGGAAAGCAAACAATGTTAAGTTATTATGCAGAGAGAGTGCTTGATTGGGTATTATTGATTACACTGCATTCTCAGACTCTAACTAAAATTGAGAGAAAGCTAAAGGGGATTAGAGGATAAAATGAAACAAGAAAAAGTTGTAGGTAATAGAATTAGAAATCATAATTGGATTTTAATAGTAAGTTTGTTATTTATAGGAAGTACAATTATGCGAAGCATTTGGAGTGATTTTCCCAAAGCTTTGCGGATATATCCTGATGAATTAAGATATGTAAGTATTGCAAATAGTCTTATACATGGACGGGGATTACAGATACATAATATGGATAGTGATTTTCAGAAGATATTATATAGTCTTTGCATTATACCTGCTTTTTGGGCGAAATCATCTGCAATGCAGATTCGGATAATAGGATATATTAATAGCATTATCGTATCAAGTTCGGTATTTCCGGTGTATATGTTCTGTCAGAAAATAAAATTAAAAGATAAAGAAATTGGAATGATTTTGGCTTTCTGGATAACATTTCCTACTTTGTTAGTCAGTATGTATTTTATGAGTGAGGTTATTTATTTACCACTTTCATTGTGGGTAGTTTATTTTGTATGGAGTGCTTTGGACGCTGATAGATTAAAAGAAAAAATATGTGTAAATTTTATTTTAGGAATTTTGTGTTATCTCGCATATCTATGTAAAGAAATTGCACTTTATTTTATTCTTGCCTATCTTTTTGTTTGCATTTGCCGTATCTTTACACGACAGATAGAGTGGAGACGTGAAATAATATGTTTGAGTATATTTGTAGGAATATTTATGCTTTGCTTTTGGGGGATGAAAAGAACTCTTTTTTATGGTATGAAAAACTCTTATAGTAGTTTCAACCTTTCTAATATCAAGGGATTGGACCTTTTAAACTCTCCGAATCAAATTAAGTATTTGTTGTATAGCTTTGTGTATGATACTTTATTTGCGATACTTGGATTCGGAGTAGTTCCTGTATTGTTTCCTTTGTGTTCGTTTCATAAGAATAAAAAAGAATCATGGTTTTATTTGTTTCTATTAATAGCATTTTTGATTGGATGTGCGACAATAGCATTTACAATTACGCTTCCTGAAGAGTTGGGAACAAGGTCACCGAGACAACATTTGCGATATTTGGAACCTTTTGCAATTCCATTTTATATTTTCCTGTTGAACAATATAAGACAAGAAAATATATCTGTAAAATGGTTAAAACTATCTATGATACATGTTATATTATTTGTTAGTATATTTATTGTTTTAGGAGCAGGAGGAGGAAGTAGTATTGTAGACAATAGTATGTTGATTTATTATGAATTTTTTGCACGATTTATTTGTAAATCAGATACGTTGTTATTATTCATTCGGATTTTGATGGCACTTGTGCTTTGCATAGGAGTATTTTTAATTTATAAAAATAAGGAAAAGTTTGTGTTAATGTTTGGGGTTGTGTTTGTTATTATAAACATTATAAATAGTTTAGCGGGGTATTTTGCATGTATCTATAGATATACTATAGATGAGGAACAGCGTATACAAGCGTCAGAGGCAAATGACTATCTATGGGCAATTCCTGGAAGTATATTGCTTATTACAGATGAGGGATGGGAGTCAGAGGACAGTAGATTATTCGATACGTATATTAATAGGGATTTTTATGTTGCGGAAATTGATATGATAGCAGCAGATGGGAGTTTAGAGGATTCTGTTTTGGATTTACAAACGGAATCTATAAAATGTAATTTTCCATATAAGTATTATAGTGGTTTAACGGAGATTGATTATTTGATTGTGAAGGATGACTATAATATTTGCTTTCAAAATGATTCTGTAGAAGAGATGATTGGTTTTCCAATGGAAGGATATAAAATGTACCGAAATAAGGAACAAAGATTTATACGATTTGCAAATAAGTAATAGAGATGTCAATTATAGAGGGAGTGGGATTAGAAGTTGTAACAGAGCAATTTTAATTAAGACTGTGATTGGGAGATGTGCTATACTCATATTTAGATACAAAAAACTCCAAGTATTTATAAAGGAGACTGGCTATGAGTGATGAGAACGTGATTGAAAAAGTATTGACCTATATTGACGACCATATAGAGGAGGAACTTTCTTTGGATACGATAGCAGCGGTATTCAATTATTCCAAGTTTTATATGGCACGGACTTTTGCGAAAAGAACAGGTTATACAATTTATAAGTATATCCAAGGCAGAAGACTGACACAGGCAGCGCAGAAACTGGTTGAGACCAATAAACCGATAGTTGAGATTGCCTATGAGGCAAACTACAGTTCGCAGCAGGCATTTACACAGGCGTTTAGCAGAGTGTATCAGTGTTCTCCACAGGTATATCGAAAAAATGGCATATTTTATCCAGTACAAATGCAAATTGTATTGCGTATGTCACAAAGGTTGTGCAAAAGAAATTATCATATGGGAGGTAGAATGGCAGCATGAGTACAATTCCATATGTAATAGAACAAACAAGTAGAGGGGAACGCAGTTATGATATTTTTTCTAGGCTGTTGTCCGACCGAATTATTTTTCTTGGAGAAGAGGTGAATAATACAACGGCTAGTTTAGTTGTGGCGCAGATGCTTCATTTGGAAGGAGAAGACCCCGATAAGGATATTCAGTTGTATATCAATAGTCCTGGTGGTTCTGTAACAGCGGGATTTGCGATTTATGATACTATGCAGTATATTAGATGTGATGTGTCAACAATCTGTGTTGGACTTGCAGCAAGCTTTGGGGCATTTCTGCTTGCGGGTGGAACAAAAGGTAAGCGTTTTGCATTGTCAAATGCAGAGGTGATGATTCATCAGCCTGCAGTTCATGGAAATGGTGTGCAGGGTCAGGCGACGGATATCAAGATTTTTTCGGATCATATACAGCAGAGTAAACAGCGGTTAAATCGCATTCTTGCGGAGAATACAGGTAGAACGCTAGAGGAGGTGGCGCTTGCAACAGAGCGTGATAATTATCTATCTGCGGAGGAAGCACTAGCGTTTGGACTGATTGATAAGGTAATTACACAGAGAACCTAAAATAGAATAGAATTAAAAAAATAATTGAGTAGGGAAAAGTTTCTCTACTCAATTATAATTTACATTGTTTTGTACTTTATGCTATACTCTATATAAGCTTTTATTTTTTCTATTTTATTCCAAATATATATAGATGGTGATAAATTATCGCTATCTGCGCCGAGCACGGCCGCTTTGCGGCATATACATTTTCGTGCAAGTGCGCATCCCCGGAGGGCTATATATTTGGCACCAAATATATAGAAAAAGTAAGTGTTAACTAAATAATGGTTCTTGGAATCTTTTTGCGTTTCTGAGAGATAAATTTATTGTGAAGGAGGATACAGAGATGGACAAAAAAGCAATGTACAATTTAACGTATGGTTTGTTTATTTTGACGGCAAAGGAGGGCGATAAGGATAATGGCTGCATTGTCAACACCGTTTCGCAAGTCACAACGGAGCCAAACCGTATTGTGGTGGCAGTGAACAAGAAAAATTACACGCACGATATGATTGTGCGGACGGGGATATTTAATGTATCTATTTTGACGGAGAAATCTAAATTTGAAACATATCAACACTGGGGATTTCAGAGCGGCGCAGAGGTTGACAAGACTGTAGCGATTTCTTTTGCGCGTTCAGAAAATGGGGTGATTTATATTGCAGAGGAAACCAATGCGTATCTTTCGGCAAAGGTTGTTTCCGCAACAGATCTTGGCACACATACCTTGTTTTTGGCCGATGTGACGGGCGGCGAAGTGCTGTCGCAAGACAGTTCAGTGACATACAGCTATTATCAGAGCAATATTAAAAAGGCGCCTGCGGCAGCGAGCAAGAAAAAGGGGTTTGTCTGTACCGTGTGTGGGTATGTTTATGAGGGAGAGGAACTCCCAGCAGATTTTGTATGTCCGTGGTGTAAGCATCCAGCATCGGATTTTAAGCGGTTGGAATAGCTTTAAAACAATAACATAGTGTGGTCAGAAGGGAACAAGAGGGAATACAATGAAAATAGCAGATATGCACTGTGATACAATCTCTGAAATCTGGGAGAGTCGAAGGACTGGAAAGCCGCAACAGCTTTTTCAAAACAGTCTGCATGTGGACATTCAAAAGATGAAAAAGGCGAATTATGTTTTACAGAATTTTGCGCTTTACATTGATATGAAAAAGGGACTTGACCCATTTGCATATGTGTTGGAATTGGTTGATGTCTTTCAGAATGAGATACAAAAGAATGCGAAAGAGATTCAGTTTGTAACAACGTATGATGAAATTCTTGCAAATGAAAAACAGGGGAAGCTATCTGCGCTGATGACAATAGAGGAGGGCGGCTGCTGTAAGGGAGAGATCCAAAATCTGGAGACGCTGTATCAGTTGGGAGCGCGCATGATGACACTCACATGGAACTATCCCAATGAACTTGCCAGTCCCAATCTTTTTGACAAGGAGTCCCCGCTCTCCGCAGAAGGGTTTTCTCTGTTTGATGCTTCTGTCGGACTGACCCAAAAAGGCTTCCAGTTTATAGAGCGAATGGAGGCGTTGGGTATCATTATTGATGTGTCCCATTTGTCCGATGCAGGATTTTGGGACGTTGCAAAACATACAAAAAAACCGTTTGTTGCAAGCCATTCCAATGCGCGTGCGCTGTGTGGTCATGCGCGCAATCTGACAGATGATATGATTCGGGTGATTGCAGACCGTGGCGGTGTGATTGGTCTAAACTTTTATGGGCGGTTTTTAAATGCAGTCAATGATGATTATTCTAGTGTTGCAAGAATGGCGGAACATGCGCGTCATATTCTAAATGTTGGCGGCGGGGAATGTCTTGGACTTGGAAGTGATTTTGATGGTATGAACGGGCGGCTGGAAATACAAGACTGCGGACAGATGTACAAATTGGTTCAAGAATTGGAGCGTCAACATTTTACAGATGATGAGATTGAACGGATTCTGTTTCGGAATGTTATGCGAGTATACAAAGAATTGTTGTAAAATGTTGTTGAAGCGCAATTTTGTGTGTGATACAATGGACAAGTAACTGAGTGCGTTTCAAGAAATGTTGGAACAAGCTCTAAAAAATAAAATCTGCAAACAAAGCAGATAGAAAAGGAAGGTGTTTTATGCAAAAGGGAAAATGGAGTAAGAAAGCAGCGAAACTGATCTTCTCATTCCTGTTTGCAGCGCTATTGTTGGTATGGCTTCCAGCAGAGGCATTTGCCGCGGAGGTAACACTGACAATAAACAATTGCGTGATTACAGGAAAAGATGTTACAGTTGTAGCATCAGGACAGGTGCAGCCAGCTCCCGATGGAATGTATTATTTATTTGAGTTAAAGCCTTATGAGGAGGGGATTGGTGCAAGGCAGAATTACTGTGCATCAGTGCCAGCGGCGGACGTAGCTACATTTACCGTCCCGTTGGACTTTAATACAGCAAATTCTAAGCTGTATTCTCGCTTTGTAGTGGCAATCGTGGAGAATGGTGTGTTTGTTCCAGTCAGCAATGAGTCTTACATCACCAATCCAGAAGCGGTTGCTTCCAAATCTACAGATTATCCAATCAGAAGCAAAAAAGGATTGACAGCGGATTGGCAGTACAGCACAGACCTTTCCGCACTCGGCGCAGGTTATGCGGCATACGAGCTTGATATTAGCCGGTTCTTTACAGGCGGTGGCACAAACTATACTTATAATGGAAAAACTTACAGCTTTAATTCTGGTGTTGTAGGGGAATATGACATCGTATGTGAGAAATTTGCAAAAGAAGGATGCAATGTGATTATGGTCATTAAAAATTCCTTCAATGCAGCGACTGCGGATCTGATTGCGCCGCTGGCACGTGTGCCAGGCAAAAACTGCTATGCTATGAATGTTTCGGAGCAGGGTGGTGTAGAGAAGATTGAAGCGTTGATGTCTTTCCTTGCAGGTAGATATGCAGACCAAAACCGCACGATACATACATGGATTATTGGAAACGAGATTAACAACAATTCACCGTGGCACTATGCAGGTGATATTGGAGAGAAGGAATTTTCAGAGTACTATGCAAAAGAATTCCGTCTTTGCTACAATGCAATTAAGAGCCAGAATGCAGGAGCAAGAGTGTTTATAAACATTGATCAGCGTTGGATGCATACAGATGCTAACAAGTATGCATATCCAGGCAGAAATGTATTGGATAATTTTGCACAGTCTATCAATGCTACTGGCAATATTGACTGGGGTCTGTCAATTCACCCGCATCCAGTTCCACTGTTTAACTGCCAGTTTTGGAAGTTACCTCCAGGATATTCAGGAATGAAAAACCTTGTAGTGCATTCTGATGATACGAGAATGGTAAATCCAACAAACTTAGAGGTTGTAACAAACCATATGGCACAGCCATTCTTACTTGCACCGAATGGAAATGTACGTCATATTTTGATTTCTGAAATGGGATTTACTTCCATGAATCCGCAACTGGCAACAGACCAGAATATTCAGGCAGCGGCAATGCAGTACGCATATAAATTGGCTTCTTCCAATCCTTTTATTGAAGGTATTGTGATTCACAGACAGATTGACCATGCTTCTGAGGTTGCAAATGATGGTATGGCAGTTGGTATTAGAGACGCAGGCGGCGCTCCAAAGGTATCCTTTGAGATGTTTAAGTATATGGATACAGCAGATCCAACTTATGCAAATTTTGCACTGCCGTATATTGGTGCGTCAAGCTGGGCTGAGCTTGGATTAAACTAGATAATATTTTATAAAAAATTATTTTATCGAGTAGGGAAATCTTTCCCTACTCGATTTGTGTTTTTAGGATTACTTCATAAAAAGCTGCGTTGTGTGTCAGTGGACTGCGCCTTTGATAGTCAAATAAAATATAAGCGGGAGTTTGGCGTTTTTGAGTGCGGTCTTTTACTTGTTCTTTCCAGACTGGATAGAAGAAACATTCAATATGCGTCATGCGCAAAAGTTGTACGGAAGTATATCCGCAATAGCCTTGGAGATAGTTTGGCGTCTGTTCCTCTTGGGCATAAAATTTATTGAGTTGTTGGCGGTCAGTTTTATTTTCAGGAGAAAAGTTGGGTCTACTTTTCAGATTTTCGCGCAGATACAAATCAAAAGTCAGCAATTCAATATAAAGATCACGTTTGTCTGCGGCAATGGAACAAGCAAACTCTAGTAAAATCTGATAACGGTAATTTCTCGATGGCGTGCTGATAAAATATCCATTTGTGTGGTAGTAATCTGTGAGCGCAGCAAACAGGTGAAACGGTGATGCAAATTCATCTTGTAAAACTGAAAGTGTATAGGAAAACTGATTAGAATTATAGTAAATTTCGACCAGCTCTGCGATACCCTTTAATTTAAGTAACTCCTCATAACAAAGCCATTTTGTATATAGAACTTCATAGGGAGGTTTTGACTGGTACACAAGACCATATTCTTCTGCGCGCTGTTCTATGGGAGAGCCTTTTAACACTTTTAAAAATCCAAGCTGCAACTGATCGGGCGCCATTGCATACACCTCATTAAAGGAATGGATAAAGCTGTCATAATCTTCATAGGGAAGTCCCGCAATCAGGTCGAGATGCTGATGAATATTCTGAAAGCTGTGGATTTGTGCGACGTTTTGGCGCAGCGTTTCCAGATTCGTATGACGGTTTATTGCTTCCAAAGTAGTTTTGTTTGTGGATTGTACCCCAATTTCAAGTTGAATCAAACCAGGACGCATATTGCGCAATAACTCGATTTGTTTGGTGGTTAGCAAATCTGCTGCAATCTCAAAGTGAAAATTTGTGATACCATTGTCATTCTCTAATAAATATTGCCAGATAAAAAGTGCATGTACTTGATTGCAGTTAAAGGTGCGGTCAATAAACTTTACTTGTGGTACTTGGCAGTCTAAAAAAGATTGTAGTTCTGATTTGACTGTGTTGAGGTCGCGCAGACGTACTGTTTTATCAATGGCAGATAAGCAATAAGCACATTGAAATGGACAGCCGCGCTGGGACTCATAATAGAGAATGCGGTTTTTAAAAGGAGCAAAGATATCGGTTGTGTTCGTGGAAGAATTAGGACAATATAAAAATGGAAGTTTGTCAATGTCAGTGAGTGTGCGCTCGCCTGTAAAACCATTTTTGTAGACAATTCCTTTCACAGTTGACAAAGGAATTGTTTGTTCCCAATAATAGTGCAGCAGCTCCAAAAAAGTTTCTTCCCCTTCTCCTACCATAATACCAGTGAGTTGTGGAAATGTTCGCATTATTTTTTCCGCATCAAAAGAAACTTCTGGTCCGCCAAGCCAAAGTTGGGTTTCCGATAAAAGTTTTGGAAGTTCTGCCAATAGTTCTTGAATTAGATTCCAATTCCAAATATAACAAGAAAAGGCGGCTACTTGTGGTCTTTTTTGGTAGATGTCTGCTAAGATAGCACTTGAAGATTGGTTGATAGTGTATTCTGCAATCTCAAGAACACAGTTGTCAGGGCGAAGGGGATAGTATTTGTCCGCGTAAGCTTTTAGACTGTAGATTGCTGGATTTGAGTGGATATATTTTGCATTGATTCCAATTAACAAGACTTTCATAGATAAAGCTCCTTTGCCGTTCGTAAATTTCTAATATGTATCTATTATGTTACATTTGCCACCCGCACCATGTACTTGCCGCATGGCGTCGAAGTTAGTGCCAAAATGCCTGTTTTGTGGCATTTTGTGTGTATCAATTATCACCTCTATTATAACAAAAGAGGTGCTGTTACTACAAATTATTTGTGATTAAATTGGTTGTGTGATATAATTTTTGTGTTGCTGACAGCAATATTGGAACTGCACAGGAGAAAATATTTCAAATGGAGAATGACAATGTATAAAATATTTATTGTTGAAGATGATGAGATGATTGCGGCAGGATTAAAGCGTCATCTGGAAAACTGGGGTTATAAAGTCACTTGTGTACAAGATTTGGCGAATGTAATGCCAGAATTTGTACATACGGCACCACAACTGGTACTGATGGATATTAAATTACCTTTTTATAATGGATATTATTGGTGCAATGAGATTCGGAAAGTTTCTAAGGTGCCAATTATTTTTCTCTCATCGGCGGCCGACAACATGAATATTGTTATGGCAGTTAATATGGGGGGAGATGACTTTATTGCAAAGCCATTTGATTTGGATGTGTTAACGGTAAAAATTCAAGCGCTGCTTCGCAGAAGTTACGATTTTGTGAGTCAAAGCGTTGTCTTGGAACATCAAGGTGCAATTTTAAATTTGACAGAGGCAACGTTGACATACGGCACAGAAAAATTGGAGCTTACCAAGAATGAACTGCGCATTTTACAAGTGCTTATGGAGAATAAGGAAAAAGTGGTGGCAAGAGATACGCTGATGACAAAATTGTGGGAGAGCGACAGCTATATAGATGAGAATACGTTGTCGGTAAATGTGAATCGATTGCGTAAGAAACTTGAGCATGTAGGACTTGTAGACTTTATTCAGACGAAAAAAGGAATTGGGTATCGTGTGGGATGAAAAATTTTAGAATGTATATTAGAGAAAATATTGGATGGCTTGCAGTGATATTGTTTTTGGAATTGGTAATGATTGCAACCATGTTGCTAAATGGAATCGCTGTTCGGGAAATTGGATATGGAATGTTGCTGGGAACTTTTGTTGCTGTGGCGACAGTAGTCATTGGATACAATAGACATTGTGAAAATCTATGTTTGCTCAGCAAATTGCGCAATAATGTTCCTGCAATATCAGATTATATGAAAAAACCAGAATATATGTACGAAGAATATTATCAGGATTGCATTTCTACACTTGTGCAGGAGAAAAATAAAATTCAAAGTGATTTGTTAAATTGTCAGCAGGATATAACTGCGTATTATTCTATGTGGGTTCATCAGATTAAGACACCAATTGCGGCGATGAAACTTTTGCTTGATGAGGAGATAAATCTAGTTTTGGAAGTAGACGAAATAGAAGAAAATAACATGCGTGTCATAAACGCAAGAGAGAAACAAAATGAATTGTTTCGGATTGAGCAGTACGTTGATATGGCTTTGCAATATACACGTTTAGGGTCCGAGACCAATGATTTTGTGTTGCAGAATATTTTACTTGACGAGGCAATTCGGCCGTCAATTCATAAATACGCTAAACTATTTATTTGCAAACAGCTTCAATTGACCTATAATCCACAGTGCATTACGGCTGTGAGCGATAAAAAATGGCTGGGTTTTGTGATGGATCAGTTGCTTTCAAATGCCGTCAAGTATACAAGACAGGGCGGTGTTACAATTCGGGTGTGTCGTATAACTCAGGCACAGAAAGTAAATTTGGAAACTGGCGCCGAAAAAGAAAAGGAACCAAAGCACTGGTATGAGAAGGAGGCGCCCGCAGAAGAACACGTGCGAATTATAGTCGAAGACACAGGAATTGGCATTCGCGCAGAAGACCTTCCAAGAGTCTGCGAAAAAGGTTATACAGGGTATAATGGCCATGCAGATAAGTATTCTACGGGAATAGGACTATATCTGTGTCAGGCGATATTAAAAAGACTTGGACATCAGTTTCAGATTACGTCAGAACAGGGAAAAGGGACTAAGGTGGAGATTATAATATAGTGGTTGAGATGCATCAGGCCACCACGAAGTGGTTTTGTATGGCTTGATGCTTGTAATAGGAAGCCGAAGGCTGAACTATTACAAAATTTAGTATTATTTTTGTGAAAATTATGGTAAAATTATAATAATATCAATTTCAAAATAACTTGCAGTAGTGCAGGAAAGGCTGTTTTCCAGGAGAAAGAGGGATACTATGCTGCTGAAATTAGAGGAAAGAATCAATAATTTGAATCATGCTGATACTGTGTTAAATGTGTTGCTAGAAACATTGGGATACAAAGCATCTTCTAATTTTCATTTTATCGATAATAATGATGATTATGATGCAGAATATACAGTTAAGATTGAAAATAAAAGTTACACTGTGTTAGGAATAAAAGTATTAAATAACTGTAGGGAACAAGATATTATAAGGCAGCATTTAAAATACTGGAATCGAAATGATGTGCCTTTTTCTATTTTAGTACTTCCCAATGAAATTCGGATTTACAATAATTTTACGGTAGGAACGCAAAAGCTGTTATATAAAACGGGAAGTGTTAAGAGTGATATCCTTGCATTATTTACAGACAACAATATTATGAATGGTCTACTCTGGCAGAAAATGGAAGGTATTATAAATAAAAGCAATCGAGTTGATAAATATCTTCTGAGTAATTTGCGTAATACAATTATTGTTTTAAAAAGTAAATATAATATGCCATTAGATATTGCATTTAATTTTTTGGCGCAATGTATATTGATAAGATATTTGGAAGATAGAGGGATGTTGACGGAAACTGCATTTGTCTCATATGGAGTAGAGAATTTTAATGAATTGCTTTCACTGGAAAATGTGGTGTACATAAGAAATTTTTTCTCGAATTTAAAGACTTGGTTTAATGGAGATTTGTTTGAATTAGATACACTTGACTGGCAAGAGAAAGGGCAAATCCATATTATAAAAGAATTTTTTGAGGCTGGAGAAATTTATAAGGATGGCTCTGTGCAACAAACTTTGTTAAAATACGATTTTTCTAAAATTCCTATAGAACTAATCAGCAATATTTATGAAACATTTTTTAGTTTGGAGGATGAATTAGAAAACAGGAAATATTCTTCTCAAAATGGTGCTTTTTATACACCCTATTATTTGGCTGATTTTATGAATGAACGTTGTTTTGAAAGGTATAAAGGAAAGGAATCTCCTGTTGTATTGGACCCCGCTTGTGGTTCTGGTGTGTTCTTGGTAGGAGCATTTAAAAGAATTGCTGAAAAAAGATGCAGAGATAATGGAGGGATACAACCTGAAGAGTTGCGACAAATTATACTACATCATATTTATGGTGTAGATAAAAATATGAAGGCATTGAAACTTACCTGTTTTAGTCTATATGTTGCATTGTTGGAATTTTTAACTCCGAGAGATATTTTAGAAAATAAATTTAAATTTCCTAATTTGATTGGGAAGACTTTGTTTGAGAAGAATTTTTTTGACTCGGAGTTAGAAAAACAGGGTATTAGAGCAGATATTATAATAGGAAATCCACCTTGGCTTAGTGATAAAGATCAGCAGCACAATGAATATTGTATCCAGAGGGAAATTCCTATTTCGGATAAACAAATTGCACAAGCATTTGTGGCCAGAGTAAAGGATTTTGCGAAGCCTTCAGCCATTGCTTCTCTGATTGTTACAAACAGTATTTTTGTGAATGAGATGGCAGAGAAATTTCGACAGTATATTTTGAATCAATATAGGATATTGGAAGTATTTAATTTATATGGGGTAAAGAAATCTCTCTTTTCTCATGCAAAAGCTCCCTGTTCTATTTTGACATATCAATGCAAGAATAATGAAAAGGAGTATTTATTAGATTATTTTGCATTTCAACCGAATATGATATCAAATATATTTCAGAAGATTGTCTATGATACAGAAAGAATTGTAAAGGTGAATAATCTTTTTTTAATAAAAAATTCGTATGTATGGAGAGTATTAAATAATGGGGATGCATATGATGTCAGAGTGATAGGAAAAATGAAAACATTTCCGCCTGTTTCAAGAAGAGGGTATGAATATTTTCGGGGCTATGCAGTGGGGAATAAAAAATATTTAAGGCCAGAATTTTTGGAGTATAAAGGGGGAAACTTACAAGAGGGATATTTTCGATATTTAATTGATTATGACAAGATTCCACAAATGAAGGAGGATAAATTTGAACGTCCACGTCCATTAAAACAATATTTATGTAAGAATAAACTGTTAATGAAAAGGACTCAAAATGAGAATTTATCAGGAGCAGTTTTTTGCTCTGAATCGTTAATTTTTTGTGATGATTATCATTGCTTGTATGATAAAAGCTGCAAAAATAAAAAAGATTTGAAATTGTTAGAAGCGATTTTTAATTCCAGTATTTTTAAGTATTATCGTTTTTTTGCCAGCAAGGAAAAAATTAGTATTAAAGCGGAAATTAGTAAAGGTGATATACTTAATTTTCCTGCCCCAATCCAGATTTCAGAGGAGGACAGCAAGTGTTTAAGTGAGAAAATTGTTGAGATGGAACATTTGCTTTTGCAGAAATATCAAGGAAAAGTTGTTGAGAATTTTAAAATTAAGATGGAGACTATTGAAAAAGAAATTGATACGATTGTGTTTAATTTATACAACTTGGATGAGGTGGAGCAGGCAACCGTCAAATACGCTTTGAAATATGTAATTTCACCGGATATGGAAGAAGAGAGACGGGAGGACTCTTTCCAAGAAATATGTTTAGAATATGGAGACTATATAGAAAAGTATTTTAATAACTTTTTATCTGGTAGTGGATTAAAATTGCGAAAACAACAAGTGATTACAAAAAATCTGTACACTTTGATGAGTTTTTCTACGAATCAAGAAAATATGGAAGATTTGGACAATATCAATGTATTAAAAAATGTTGTAGATATTCTGGGATTATCAAGCATAAGTAACATTGATAGTGAATTGATTGTCAAGAAAAGACTTTCTGGATTTACCAGAGATGGTTTTTTTGTAATTAAGGATAAAGCGCCAGTGAATTGGACAGTAATGAGTGCAATAAAAGATGCAGATTACTTTGCAAAAATAATAATAGGCGGAGAAGAAAATAATGAATAATATATTGCCTTCGTGGAAAAATGTATTTAAGAAGGGATTTCAACAAAAATATATTGAATTGGTGATTTACAGTTATAAAGAAACTATAAAAATGGAAAGAACAAATATAAAACCTTGGGAAAATACGAGAAGGAATATGCTTTTATCTCAAATGAGAGAACATAAAGGTCAATTTGGAATTACCTTTAATATTGCATCTGAGGTAGGTGTGTTTGATGAGCAGTATAAAGATAGTGGCAGAATTGATATCTGCTGTTATTTGAGCCAATTAGAGCAGCAATATATAGCTTTTGAGTGTAAACGCTTTTTGAAAAAAGATATTGTGCCAAGTTATATACGGGAAGAATACTATGGAGAAGGTATTCGGAGATTTGAAGAGAATATATATGCTGACAGTATTGATTTTGGTGGAATGATTGCATTTTTGGAAGAAGGAGATTTTCAGAAATTGTGGGGAAAGCTTCTATGTGAACTGTCGCAATATTCTTGTAATAATTGTGTTGATGATCTGTCAGAAAACTATCAATATCAGTATGTGTTAAAAACATATCATAAAAGGAAACAAAATACAAATATCACTTTAAATCATATTTTAATGGATTTTACATAACATTTTTATCTTATACTGGCGGTCAATTTTTTTGAGCGCCAGTATATAGGTTTCTGCGAAAGAAGATTTTGAGATAGTATTATCGTTAAAACGAGTGCATATTATGTGTGCAATGCTTATAAAAAAGTAGGGAAAGCCGGCAAATATAACAATTTGCCGGCTTTATTTGCGTGTGTTTCTGTAAAAAAATGAAAATAAGAATTAACATAAAAACTGGTTACAAATTGGAAATTGTTAAGTATAATTAGCTTCATGAAACGTGTCGGCACGTTCAATGGTACTGGTGAGCCATGTGCCGATAGTCTCATAATACAATTCAATTTGAGACCTGCATTGGAAAATGACCTTCCATCACTCATAACCTTCGTGGAATGTCATCGTACAGTGCAGGTCTCAACCCGAAATAGGAAGGGGGACTATGAAAAATGTTTAAACGAAAACTGTTTAAGCGAGCACTGCCAATTATATTAAGCGTGGCTATGATTTTCCAGTCAATGCCAGCTACAGCATTGGCGGCAGAATCGCCGGCGCAGGAAACTGCTGCTGACAGCGAAACATTGGATGAAAGCACAGATACTGTGAACAGCGATGTTTCAAAAGACAGTGCTTCGGATGCTTCTAGTTCAAACGAGAACTCTTCAGAAGACAATGCTTCAGAAAGTAATGCTTCAGAAGACAATGCTTCAGAAGACAGTGCTTTAGAAGAAAAGGCGCCTGCGGAAGACAACTCTGAGGAAACCAGCCTTGAAGAAAATGCTTCAAGTGAGAACGAAACCGAACAGGGCAGTTCCGAGGAAAAAGGATCGGAGGAGATCAGTTCTAAAGAAGACAGTTCCACAGAAAATACTTCTGAGGAGGGCAGTTCCGAAGAGACAACAGCACCGGAGGAGACGAGTACAGTAGTTCAGACAGACTCCACAGAGGAGATGGAGGGCGTAGATCAGAAAGAAGATACAGCAAAGCCAGCCGCTGTTCTTGTTGATGAGGATAAACTGCGCAGCGCAGTAGAGAAGTCTGAACTGCATTATGATGAAGAGACAAAAACCGTCTTTGCATTGTATGATGCAAATACAAAGAATCCATTTAAAGATATTTTGAATGGGTATTATTATGATGATGAGATTGAAGGAGATGTTTTTTTCTTCTATGTGGAGTTGGATGGCAAAGGGAATCTGGATCTGACAAAACAGCTTCATTATACATGGAAGGACGCCGATAACAAGGACTTGTCAGGTGTGCCAAAGAATGCAGGCTCCTATAAGCTTGTAATAAAACTGGATGCCATTGATCAGGTCTGCAAAGAGGCACAAACAACGTTGAATTTCCGCATTGACCAGCGTAATATTATGGTTAACTACGATGATGTTGAGCAGATTACTCCAGGCACTACAGTAGCGGATGCAAAAAAAGCAATTCAAGAGAACTATCAGTTAAATCTAACAAATATTTATGGGGATCCGCAAGGAGATCTTCTAAACAAAGAAGCGTATGTTGCTTCCTGTGCAGTCAGCATTATTAGGGAGCGCTTAGCGGATGGCACTACACCGAAAGACAAGGTCCTAACAGATAGTGAAGAATTAAAATCAAATGAAGAGTATTCTGTTCAGTTAGAGATTACACTCAAAGATAAGGACAATTATACGCTTTCCAATACCAGCAGAAAACTTGACGTTTTAGCAGGTGTTGACACCGAGATCAAGGCAAATACAATTCAGACTGATGGGACAAACTTTGGCTGGCTGTATGGTGAAAAGCCAGAGATGGCAGCATTTATAAAGGCAGTCAATCCCTATGTGGTGGAAGGAAATAACGACGCAGATTCCGAACAAGAGCAGAAAATTGCCGATGCAAAACTGCAATATCAGTGGTTTGATGCAAATGAAAAGGAATTAGAAGATCAGCCAAGTGACGGAACAACAATTCCAGAAACTGTAAAAGATGCAGGAACGTATATATTACGTATTTCCTATGCAGGAGAAGCAGGGCGCTATAATGCATCTACGATTGATATTACAGTTGTCGTCAGTGCAGTAGATGTTTATATTAGTGATATTAAAACAGATACAGAGAAATATATAGAGGGCACAAAAGTTAAAAATGCACTCCAGACAATTACAGGCTACAAAGTATATAAGACAGGAGATGCAGGCAAGAAAGATCTTATGGAAGGCGATAAGTACTTCTGGGGTGTAAGCTATAATGGCGATGCAAATCAGAATACACAGTCGTATGAACCTGTATTTAAAATTCGCAGAGGGAAACATGTCACAGATAAAGATGGAAAAGACAGCATTGAGTGGGATAAAAATTATCTGGATGATGATACCCGCCTGATAAAAACAGAAAAAGAGGACGACAAAGAGATTACATATGAGTACCGCATTGAGTTCTCAGGCCAAAAAGCAGTATATGGCGAGAGTAACGGGCCAATAGGGATTAATGATTCCCAGGCAAATTATCGTGTGGATGTAACAGCGACTACACTGATAGACAATGCTTGTGCATTAAATGTAGAAGCGGCGTCAGAAATGGTGGTTGATGTCTCTAAGATTTTGGAGAATGAAGAACTAAATCCTAAAAAAGAGGCAGATAAAGGCAGTTTAAAAAATCCACTTACAAAAGTTTATAATAATAAGCCGCTGTACGATACAAAAGATGCATATAAGCAGGCAGCAGTAAAGGATAAGTCAGATGTATCACGAACCGAGTTAACTTATCAGTGGCAGAAAATTACAGGCTATACAGAGATTGTCAATGATGATGACAGTACAGACATTATAGTTGGAGAGGACGATACTGACCCTGTAACATATAATAATGTTGAGTATACTTCTGCACCAACAGAAGCAGGAAACTATAGACTTGCAATCAGTTATACAGACAAAAAGACGGGTGCAGTTTCCAAGACAGCATATGTGTATTATACGATTAAGAAAGAAGATATCTTAATTGAGCCTAAGTCTGATGTAACAGCATATTATGGTGAGACGGTTTCTTCTTATCTAGCAGATATTACGGCAGCTTTGCGGAATCGGACACAGAGTATTGAAGATGCGCCAGAAAATAAAAACTTAATTGACTACACCATTAGCGATTTTACAGAAGGTAAGGAAAAAGGTGAACTGGCAAATGAAGCAGGACTGTTAAGCGAACTAAAACGCCGTGAGAAAGAGGGCGAAAAGGCGCTGACATGGAGAGTGGAGCGCAAAATTACCGAGGGCGAAAAAGCAAATTCTTGGTATGAGCTGCAGTCTCAAGATACCTTTGTAGAAGGCGGGGAATATCGTTTAACGGCTTATGCTGACTGGCAGGCAGAGACAGATTTACTGCAAAATTATAATAACCGTTATGAACTGGATTTTAAGAATGAGCAGATTAAAGACGAGCAGACAGGGGAATATAAAATTCAGGCACGCTATGCAGATCAACAGTCTGTTGCAATTACACCAGCACAGACACAAGGTATTGAAGTAAAATTTGAGGTGGACTGGGATAAAATAACAGAGACCACAAAAGTTTACGACGGCACAACATTCGATAAAGAAAAAATATTGGACGTTGTTAAGAGTGCTGTAAAAGCTTACAATACAAAAACTGGTGAACCAATTGCTCAAGACGACATTACATTTAGCTGGAGATGGGATCGGTATGGACGTTCTACAGATGTAGGTAATGTTGGCTTCGAGAGAGCCATTCATGCAGGAAATTATTATCTTACACTTTCTGTTCCAAAAGGTGAGAAATATCTAGGTCAGCAGGTAACATATGATGAAAATAAGACAGATATCTATAAGACATTTGTTATCATGCCGGCTGAACTGACGGTAACACCAGAGCTGAAAGATGAGATTAAAGCAGGAACACCAATTGTTTCAACAGAAAAAGAAAATGACTATGAAAATGTTATATTTTCTGCTGAAAATAATGCAGCAAATGTGAAGAACATTATTAAAAAAATAAATATATCAGGCGAGATTTTAGCATCAGAGAACGAGATTATAAAAACAGACAAAACTTATATTGATATGGTGAGATATTATGAAGATTCAGAAATTTCTTATCCATGGTGCGTCGGCTATGACGGGCTGCCTCTTAATGTGGTTGACAAGACAACTGGACAGCAAATGATAGGTTACTTAAGAGGAGATCGTACATACAATGTAAGTTTTTATCTGAATGGAAGTCTTGAGGATTACCCAGTACGGAATGAGGAAACGCAAAAATATGAGTATAAGTTCTACGGTACAGACTATACTTTAAAATTTGCAACAGTATCCTTTAAGGCTGATAGAGCTAGTTCTACTGTTAGCGAAGCGAGTGGGGAGTTATGGGGACATTCTGTAACAATTCAGGATGCTGTAACGAAACCAAAAGAAGGAAATATTACTCATACAATTACGCCGCGGGAAGGAATTCCATATAACTACGAAACATACAATAAAGACCAAAAGAAACTAGGCGGAAATTACTTTGCAGTTCAGATTACAGCTCCGCGTGAATATACAGATGTTCCGGGCGCAGAGGACAAAGTGATTTATCAGAACAGCATTAAAAATGCTGGCGGACATATTTGGGGTTTTAATGATGTTGCACTTGATGGAGAAGGGAAACCTACGCATTGTAAGAGAATTGTAGCAGTTTTTGATGGTGTTAAAATTGCAGAGAGTGAAAATGGTATCTCCTTTGAAATAACATGGGAAGAAGGTTTTACAGAAACATTTACAATTACAGTTCCAAAAACCCTTTTAATGGAAGACCTTAGCAAAGCAGTACTGCCAAAGAGTCTTGCATTTAACGGCGCATCTGCAAAGATGACAGTGGGCGAGGGACAGCAGCTTGACTTAAAGATTACCAAGACACAGATGGCAGATACAATCTGCGTTGCGTATGAGTCAAGTGATGAAAAAGTACTTACTGTATCGGATTCTGGCTATGTGACAGCGATTCATACCGGAAAAGCAACTGTAACCGCTTATGCGGCTTATCAAGACGAAGAAGATGGAAAGATTAAGCCATTTATAGATGCAAAAGGCAATTATGCCAAGGCTGCAAAGCTGAATATTACAGTAAGTAAAGTATCAGAAGTAAAGAGCATTAAACTTGAGGCACATGATACTTATGCATATATTGACTATGCGAATGTACCAGATGGATACCGCAGGGAAGTTTATGTGCTGGAAGGCGCGAATATTTCAGCCGCTGAGTTTGACGAGAAGATTAATGCCATTCAGAATGGAAATTATGATGCATTTACTACACATTTGTTTATTACAGCGACAGAACGAAAGGCAGAAAACCCTGTTACAGGCAAGAAGTTCTGGGGCAAAATTAGTGGATTAGAGCCAAATACGCAGTATACCGTGTATGTGCGCAATGTCAGTGCACTGCGCAGTTTCCTGAATGGAGAGCAGATTGATGCGTCTGAGTTTGCAACTGCTGGAAAACCAGTAAAACTTGTGACAACAAAATCGCAAGAACAGGAATTAAATGGTTACTTTAAGACAGCAAAGGGAAATCAGCCAGTACATGGCAAGACATCTGTAAGGAAAGATGAAAAGTCTACCGTTGAATACAAAGTAGATGGCCACTATAGGTGGTACATAGTTGATATTTCTGCAAAGAGTGTTAAATTTGACGTTGAAGCAAAATACTGGCAGAAGGATCAGGCAGAGATTGACTATGCAGATAACAAAGATTATATCTGGTATCCACTTGCTTTGACAAAGAACCAGCAAAAGGATTATGTCAATCCAAAACTAACCTATTATGTGACAGATGATTACACTAGTTCAGCTCCAAATGATTGGAGGGCATACGGTTACGTAAAGGCAGGTAATTACTATTTTATTCCAACATCTACAAGGGCAGCCATTGATAAAAATGGTAGAATTAGTCTAAAAGGGAGTGGCGATGTTTATGTGCTTGCATATGATGCAGAGCAGAATATTGTCAGTGATGTTGTTAGACTTTTTATTAGCTCTACAGCAACCAGCTTTGCAGGCAAAGCAATTAAAATGAAAGTGGGAACGACGGTTTGGTTAAGTGATTATCTCACATATAAACAAAACAATATTAAGCTTTCGCAGTACCCATTTAAAGATTTATCTGTAACATGCGAAGATGAAGATGGTGCATTTGAAATAGTACCACAAGTGTATACGGGTAATTCGAGAATATATGATTATAAAATTACCGCAAAGCGTCCAACTGCAAAACCGCTAGATTTGGTGGTATCCGATAAAAATGTGACAGCAAATGGCGGATCTGATATTACCATTAAGCTATCTGCCGCTGCACTTGACCCAGTGAAGAGTCTAAAAGCGTATGATGTGTATGATACAGAGGGAAGTATTCGTTTTGACTATACGGGAAGTATTAGTTACGATAATGACAACTTAAAGTTCCGCATTGAGGTAAAAGATCAGACGGGCAGGATTCTAAAAAATGAATTAGTAAGTGCACTAGGTAACTGGAAAGATTTTCGTATAAAAAATGAGGCATACTATAGAGCATTATATCATCATGATTATAAAGAAACTTATGGTGATGGCGAATATGAATATGAAAATTCTGGCTTTAGGGAATATAATGCAAAGAAAAAGACTTGGACATACTACTATGACTTAAAGAATCTTGATAACCTAGGCCTAAAACGTTTGTCAAGCTATACGGTATCCGTAACAGCAGTATATGACGGCTATGATGCAAAGACAGTCAGCACAAAGATTAAGACCACAAATATTCCAGCATCAAAGAAGAATGCAATTGTGTATGACGATCAAGGAAAAGATACAAAGAATGATGGCGGCGAGAATATTACTGTTTACAAAAATAATAATGGTGATGGAGATCAGTTAAATACTTATCCATTGTTAAAATCAGGCAATACCTATACTCTTGATTTTATAAGTGAAGACAGCAATGCACGCAACATGAAGACAGATACGCTTACATGGAAGAGCAGTAATGCCAAAGTAGCAACTGTAAAGGTAAATCAGGGAACCTATACTGCAACTTTAAAGGCTGTCAAGAAAGGAACAACACAGATTACAGTCACCTCAAAAATTACCAAGAAAATTGTTGCAAGATGGACAATTTTTGTCAACGCAGTAGGCGAGGCAAACGGTTATTTTGGTGATGATATTTTCCAGGGCAGCAGTAGCGAAGTAGACTTGGTTGATAAACTGGGAGCCGATCTGCTGATACTTAACAATTCTATGACCTTTACATTGGCAAATAGCGAGAGAAAGTGGGTGGCATTTAAGGCACCTTCCGACGGCAACTATTCTGTAAATACAGATGGTGGTAAATTTATCGCATATGATAGCGATGGTAGACCGCTTAATGATTTGGGAAGTAGCTGGGGACAGCAGATGAATAAGGGAGAGACTGTTTACTTCCTTGTAACTGCAACAAATAGCAATAAGCTGAAAAAAGCATCTGTTACAATTACTGCATCTGGTGTACAATATACATCATTGTCTACTGGGACAGATGGCACAAAAGTGCAAGGCGGTACAACTGTTACCTTTACCGCGCCGGAAGAGAATGTATATATGTTCTCGGCATATGATAAAGATGGCAGAGATGTATCTGAATCTGTATTAAGCGATGATACAACGAATAATACAACGAAACTGATTAAAGATAAAGCTACTTTTAAAATTAATGGTAATACATCAGAGGAGTATATCATTAAAGTTACGCCGGCAGAACAGTTGAAAGATGGCACAACGATTACGCTTAAGAAGGGCGAGACAAAGTATTATCAGTTTATAGCAGAGGAGTCCAATGAATATACAATCTATACAACAGGCGCAACAGAAAAGATTGCTAACGGAGCATTGTATAATGATTCTAATGATTCGCTAGGCTGGGAGGATAATGCGGGCTTTGAAGCTCCTTCAGAGACAAATACAAATCCGAAAAATGTAGTTTTTACGGAAAGAAGCCTGAAAAAGAAAGCCGTTCGGTACATTGCCCTTACAGCAGGCGATAAGGATACCAAAGCGTTCTTTAAGATAGAGAAGGCGCCAAAAATAGGAGAATCCTTTACAATTGCAAAAGCAGATGGCACAAGAACGGTAGTATATACTGTTAATGAAGATGGCGAATATCAGTTTACAGTGAATAACACAAAGGCACAAATTGACTCAATTAAAGTCAATGATAGGCATGATTATGTTTATGCATCTTCCTGTAAAAGGATACTCATGAAGGGTGACTATGTGAAATTTACTGTCAGCGCAAGCGAAGACAATGCTTCTGTAACTGTAACTTGCACTCCAGTAGAACCGATAATCGTTAAGGCAGGCGAGGCAGGAAAGCCAGTCAAAGTGTCAGGTAAATTAAGCCAGAAGGTTGAATTTACAGCGCTTGAAAATGGATGGTATGCATTTAACTTTGACAATGACAAAGTTCAAGTGAGCGGCGAGATAACAAGCAGCCGCAGTGCAGTTGCATCAGGCACAGAATTTTATGCAAAGGCAGGCGAGGTGCGCACGTTTACCGTTGAGACAACTGAGTCAACAGAGCAGACAGCCAATATAACGATTACAAAGGTAACCGTAGAGAAACTTACCGATACAACAAACACACTCACGAAAGGAAAGACTTATAGATATTACTGGACAGCAGAGAATGAGGGACTCTATGACTTTACATTTACTGTAACAGGTGCAGAGATCACATCCAGCGACATTGAAGGGCAGGAAGGTAATTCGCTGAAGGAGCTTAGCGGATATTACAGCAAGGGTGATACATTCTATCTGACCATTAAGACCTACAGTGGTGCAGATGGCAGCTTTAAGGCAGTGATTGCAAAACAAGATGCGGAAGAGCTGACATCGAATGTAGAGAAAGGAATTACAGTAGGTGCAAATGCATCAAAATGGGTATCCTTCACTTCTAAGTGGTCAGAAAAAGTACGTTATCAATACAGCAAGGCAGATGCAGACGGATTTGCGTTCTATGAGAGCACAGGGCTTGATGATGAGTACACAGAGGACGATCCCTTCTATACAGGCAGCAAAGTGCTTCGTCCAGGACAGAAAGTTTACTACAAGGTTGTAAACAACAATGCAACAGAGAAGACAGTTAAATTAAAGATCGCACCCGTTTTGGCAAAAGAAATTAATGTTGCGGCAGGAACTGGAGCAGTACGCGGATCAGACACAATTAAAGCAGGCGCAAACGGATGGTATCATTTCCATGCAGCGAATGCGGGCAGATTTGGCATTTCCGTGACAAGCAAGACTGGTGACGTCACAACAGAGATAAGTAATTACGAAATCTATTCCGATTTGACATCAGAAGACTATAATGATGGCGACAGAGTTCGGATTATGGAGGCGGAAAAAGATCTTTATATTAACGTTTCCAATGATAATGATGCAGATGCAGAGATAACAGTGACTGTTACAGATATGGCAGCAGCGGCTGTTTCATTAGAGCTTGACGCATCAAAACCATTGAACCTTAAGAAGGATGTGACACAGTATCTGATCTTCAAGGCGAATGAGAAAGCGCGTTATTCTTTGACAGCGGTAGATAAAGACAACAAGACATACACACTTCCTGTAACATATTATATAAACAGAGATGATCCAAGGGGCATATACTACACTCCAATCAGTGCAGTTTCTTTGGAGGCAGGAAGCACAATTCTCTTTGAGATTACAACATCTGCAGATGTGGATGTGACTGTAACACTTACAAAGGAGAATGTGATCGAACTGACAAATGAGGCAGTACCACAGACAATTAGCGCAGGGCAGACCTTGTATTTCCGCGCAAAGATTGGTGCGAGAAATTCCAGATACTTTATTGAGACATCAGAAGTGGCAGAGGGATTGACGTTAGAATATAAATCTGTTACTGGCGGGATGAATTGGAATAATGGTTATGCTGATTTTGTTCCAGGATCAAGGCAGGAAGAAGTCGTATTTGGATTGACAGCAACTTCAACATTTAAAGACACAAAGACTTTTAAGATTAAGAAGGGGATTGTAACTCCAACAGCAATAAAGGCGGGAACACCTGTAGAATCTAGCGAGCTTACAGCAAACCACAAAGTATGGTACAGCTTTATTCCAGAGAAGGTAGGAAGATACAGCATTAAGTCAAATGGGATATATGTTTACTACGACAAGGTTACTGCTACCAGCGGAATTTCCTATTCAGCACCACGTGAGTTTGTTGTTACAGACGAAATGGTTGGCAAAGAAGTTATCTACGCAGTATATCATACAGATACAACAGCGAAAAAGGTAAGTCTTAGCATTGCAGAGATAACAGCATCAGAGTTTACGTCAGGCAAATATACAGTAGACATTGCAAAGATTGAACCAGGCGAGAACATATGGCTTCATTTTAAGGCGGCAAGTGACGGCAGATATACATTTAACTCTAGTGATTTGGCTGTAGTTGGTGATATGCAGTGGTTTGAAGCAATTGATGCAAATTACAGAGATAGTGTGAAAGATTTTGGAACAGAATATTGTATTAATGCAGGCGAAGAGTATTATATTGCAATACCATATAATACAAAGGCTGAAAAGAACTTTGACATTTCAGTAAACGCGATTACAGACAGTACTGCAGAGGCGGTGAGTGTATCTGAGACAGCAAAAGAGTTTGAGATGAAAGCTGGTGAAGTGAAGTGGCTTAAATTTACCCCGACAAAAACTGCAAATTATCAGTTTAAGCTGACAAATGTAACATATAGCTATATAGAGCAATATGACAGCATTGCTGCCAGTGCATGTACATTGATATTCAATAATAGTACATATGCATTTGCAGCAAACAAGACAGTATACTTCAAACTTACAGCAGCTGATAGTTTGCCTGAAGGAAGCAAGCCATCTATTCAGATAACAACAGACACAGAGGATATGCAGACATTGACAGAAGGCAGCAATACAATTACAGCCAGCAGCACAGAGACGGAGACAAAATATGCATCCTTCACACCGTCAGAATCAGCAGTTTACAGTTTTGAACTGACAGATTATACAGATTGTGCGGTTCAGATTTCTGTAAATGGAAGCAGTTATGATGATACACTCTATCCAGGAAACAGCAGAAAATATGCATTGGATAAAGAACATCCTGCGTATATCAAAGTTGAAGCATATGATACAAGTGCATCTGCAGAGATTAGGATTCAGAAACTATTTTCTATTGGTGAGATGCGTGTAGGAGATGCGAAAGATGTAACTCTTACCAGCGACAGCAATATGACATTTTATCAGTTTACAGCGGAGGAAGACGGAGTATATATCTTTGATACCGACAGCGAAAATATGGTGTATGTATATGCGTGTGACGACGTTAAAAACTATCTAGATCCTGACAATATGTGGGGAAATAGTAGATCATCTGCAGTGGAATTAAAGAAAGGTGAAGTAAAATATATTCGCGTAGGTGAGTATAAGGGTAACCTAAGCTCGTCAGATGCATTTAAGCTGACCTGCAAAAAGGCAAAAGAAACAAGTTTCACCGGAGAAGATGTTATTAATTTAAACTTGAAAAAGGGTGAACCTGTACTTGTGCGCTGGACAACCGGAGCCAAGGGAAATTATCAGTTTGGTTTTAATGTGACGGATGGCGATGCAATAAAATACAATTTTTGTCATTCAAATATTAATGGTTCATATAGTAGTCCAGATTCTAATGTTTATGTGAGTACGTATGAAAGTTCTTCTTTAGGTAAATGGAATCTTATCTTAGAAGCCAGTGAGCGTACACAGGTAGAAGTATCTGCACAGATTGTACCAAGAAGTATATCTGTAGGCAGTACAGAGACAGTTGAACTTGATTCCTCTAACCGCTACTCTGAGGAGTTCGATTTCTATATGAGGGGAAATCAGACTTATATTTTCTGTACGACTGAAGCAGACAGTGCATTGAACAGTTATATCATTGATCCAGATACAAATGACCGGTATGACGGTACAACATATAATCTTGGCAATGACCGTTACTGGATCTACAGTACACCTAGTGAATATGGAAAAACATATAAGTTCCATGTAGAAACTTCTACTTATAGCAGCGATAGTTTTAAGGTATCTGTTTACTATTATGAGTATGATAGTTTTGAATTAAATAGTGCTGGATTGGAAATCAGTGATTGTAATGTGCAATATAGTGGAGAAAACTGGTATCAGTTTAAGGTTAACAAAACAGATTGGTATGGTTTTGGAGCAGATTATTCCATATATATGAATCTGTACAGATGCAATGGCAGCAGGTTAGAATTATTGGGAACAAAAGCATCTGGTTATAATAAGATATATAGTACATTACAGGAAGGCGATATTGTATTGCTTCAGACATATTATTACGATTGGCATGGTAACGGCAGCTATAATATTAATGTTACTTGTGGTTTACAGCAGTCGACAAGTTCTTGGACAATTTATGGAGACGGCGACTCGCGAAATGTTAATATTAATAGTGGATATGAACAGAGTATATCACTTAGTTTTAGTGAGCTGAACAATACAACAAAATATGCATTTGCGTTAACACCATCATCCTATGATTCTGAAAATGTTATAATGGCATTGTATCAGGATGACGGGGATAGTGCGGTAGCGCAAGGACATAACTTCTCATATGAAATTGACCCAAATTGTTCTTATGAACTGCGTGTAAGCAACTATAGCAGTAGTTATTGGGAGGGGAGTGTGACAGCCCAGAAATATGAAGAATATACTTTATCATTAGACAACAATGCACAAGAAGTGACAGTGAAAGATGGTTCCGAGGCACGGTTTTATTTTACCGTGCCGGAGGACGGCAGCTATTTATTCTATGGAATAGCAGACGGTTCTTGTGACAATTATGCAGAATTGTGGGTAAATGGCGTATATGTTACATACAATGATGATGACGGCGGTAATGGTCAGTTTAGCATTGAGTGGTCATTAGATACAGGTGATATTGTGGAATTAAGGACTTATAAATATAGTCATGGTTCTGGGGAAATAACCTATACTGTCCATATTGAAAAAGTACCAGAAGATTACAACGATTTGGACGAAATGGACATAAATAGTATATCATTGTATAAATATGTTTCTGCTTTGGCAGCCGGTGATACAAAGAAATATCGTTTTATTGCCCCAGCTTCTAATGATAACAGTACTGAGGTAAGCTATATATTCTATAGCCAGATGAATAATACATCAGAAGGAATAGAATTGACAGCCAACGTTTCACTTGCATCAGAAGCTTCTGCTTATGCATTGGGTACTGCTCAAAAAGATAATAAGGGAAATTTCTATAATGTGGTTGAATTGACGCCAGGCAGACCTTATATTTTCAGTATAACTAATAATGGAAATGCGGATTTAACCAGTACGATATATGTATGTGCATGTCAATATATTGAGACAGATGGTGGCAAGATTGGAGGTTCTAATCAGAATGAGCCAACAGAGTTAAGCATTGCATCGGGTGAGAATTGGCTATCCTATACAGTGGAAGAAGATGGAATCTATACTTTTACTGTATTAGATCCCACCAAGGATGGATGTCTGTATTTGTATCAGGTGAAGGATTCACAAATTATACAGCTTTCTTCTTCTCGTCAATATTTTCTTAATGGAAGTATAGTAGAAATTGCCAATATAATTCTTAATAAGGACGATCAGGTGTTGGTTCGTAATCATCAAAGCAATCATGAGGAATTAACTTGCAAAGTACAGCCTTCTTGGGAAGTTTGGAATATTACATCTGTTGAGAACAGTAACATAATGGATATAACAACAAATAATTCTGGTGAAGAGGGAAAAGTATGGCTGACCTTTGAAGATGTTACAGAGGGAAAGTATACGATTAGCACAACCGATTCAAGTGTAACACTGAAACTGTATAAAAACAGAACGGAAGTAGGGAATACACCAGACAGTGATACAGAGGAACAGCAGAGGAATACAGTAACCTTTGAATACCAACCCGGTGAAAATGCTGTATATCAGCTTGGTATTGTAACAACCCAGCCTAGCGTAAATCTGACAATAACCAAAGAACCAGCAACTCCCGAGGAAGGAGATTCCGGCGGCAGCGAAAGTTTATAATATCAAATAGTGACATGAAACAGTCTAAAAAATGCAGGTTTTTACAGCCTGCATTTTTTGATATATTATTTTTCAAAGAAAGAATTGGCACATAATAGAAATCACAGAAAGGAAATATAATATGAAACTTAATTTATCAGGGACTTGGCAGTTTGCGTTGGATGAAGAAAAAATAGGACTGCAACAGGAATATTATCGAAGGACTGCATTTGAGGATACGATTGACCTTCCTACCACAACAGCAGAGGCAAAAAAAGGAAGAAAGGGTACAGAGCGGCATATAGGACATTTGACAGAAACGTATCATTTTGAGGGATATGCATGGTTTTTAAAGGAAATTGAGATTCCCATAACAATAGAGGAAACAAAAAAACGCTTCTTTTTTATTATGGAAAGAACGAGAAAGTCCAATGTGTGGGTAGATGGTGCATATGTAGGGAGTTTTGACAGTTTTTATGTGGAACATCGGTATGAGTTGACACAGTGGTTGACGCCAGGAACGCACACACTTGTCGTGATGATTGACAATACAGATTATGTGTCAAGTGGTGGGCATATGACTTCACCTGACACACAGACAAATTGGAATGGCATTTTGGGAGAGATTTCTTTGGAAACCGTTGAGGATATTGCAATTGAAAAGCTGTGGATATATCCTTGTCGAAAACACAAAAATGTAGAACTTCGATTGCAGTTATCGCACTGTGGTACCCTTTCGGAAACCCGCGCGGAAGTGAGCTGCCGCCTTACGCGTCTGCGCATAAAGGAGGGGCGGGATTTTGAGCATTTTGAGCCATTGTATACACAGGCAGCGGACACACGGCGTACATGGATTGCGGAAAATAAAGGGCAAGATGCACCATACATAATTGAAACGCTTGCGGTTCTTGACAATCAAATATACAATTTGCCGCAGTGTGAAGAACAGCGTATTGACAGTTTATCGCAGGGGAAAGAACAGCATTCTGAAATACTGCAAGGATTATGTTCCAGCGTGTTTTCTGTCGAATATTTGCTGGGTGAGGACGCGAAAGAGTGGGATGAATACAATCCATTTGTATATGAACTTACAGTTCGTATTTTGCGTAGAGACAAGGTGTTGTGCGAGCGAACAAGTCATTTTGGACTGCGTGATTTGACGCATCAAGAACGCATACTTTACTGCAATAACAATGAAATATTTTTAAGAGGGACCCATGATGGAATGATTTTTCCGCTGACAGGGTATGCGCCAATGGATCTGGATTCGTGGCTGCGGGTATATGGGACAAGTAAGGAGTATGGTCTAAACCACTATCGATATCATACTTGCTGTCCGCCCAAGGCGGCATTTTTGGCTGCTGCTTATCTTGGAATATATGTGCAGGCAGAGTTAGCTTTTTGGGGTTCTATTTACAATAAGGAAGAAGAGCAGTGCGATATAAATCAGCAGGAGTTTCTCTTGGAGGAGGGGATTCGTGCGCTGGATGCCTTTGGAGATTTGCCATCTTTTTTTGGTATGAGTATGGGAAACGAGTTGTGGGGTAGCAAGGAGGAAATTAATAGAATGATAGGCGTACTCAAGACGCATGACCCACGACATCTGTATACACAGGGAAGCAATAATCATCAATTTGTGCCATCTGTGCTGTCAAACGATGATTTTTTTAGCGGTGTGCGGTTTTCAAAGGATCGCTTGTTTCGCGGTTCCTACGCAATGTGTGATGCGCCGCTTGGTTTTGTGCAGACTAAGAGACCAGGCGCATACTGGAATTATGACAATGTAATATTTCCCACAGAAATTAAAAAGAAAAAAACAAGCAAGGGTGGAACCATACAAATTCAGTATGGTACAGGTGTCAAAGAGGTGGAAGTTACAGCGGGTGAGGAAGAGGAAGTTGCGCATGTTCCAGTTGTGTCCCATGAGATAGGACAATATGAGTTTACGCCGGATTTTCACGAAATCGGGCTGTATACGGGGGTTTTGCAACCTGAAAACTTGAGGATTTTTCAGGAGCGTATGGATGAGAAGGGATTACTTTCTTATGCGGATGATTATCTACACGCTTCGGGAAAACTTGCTGGGGCATGTTATAAGCTTGAGCTGGAAGCGGCATTTCGCAGCGCCGAATTAAGTGGTTTTCAACTACTTGACATTAAGGATTTTTCTGGTCAGGGAACAGCGCTGGTGGGCATATTAAATGCTTTTCATAAAAATAAGGGTGTGATTGCGCGAAAGGAATGGCGCAAATTCTGTTCTGACGCAGTACTTTTACCAACGTTGGACAACTTTGTAATGCAGGGGGATAGCTGCATAGCGTGTGAAGTAAAACTTCGCTATTATCGTCCTGAGAAATTTTTGAAACCACAGTTAAAAGCCATTTGGTATCTGAAACGACAGGCAGGAAGCACTGTTGACAGCAGAATGGAAAAACAAGTACAGACAATGGAGTGTGAGGAATTTGCTGGACGGGGACTGTTTTCTATTGGAACCATTTCATTAAAAGTGCCGGCGTGCAGCAATAATGCAATCTATGTATTGCGCTTTGTTTTAACGGGAGAAAATGTAGAGGCGATTGAAAATGAGTATGACATCTTTGTATATGAAGAGAATGCTGCAAAAAAAGAGGCCTTTTTAAAAGATACAAGAGCAAAAAAGGAAGAAACCATTGTTGAGAAGACTGCCAAGACAGAAGAATTTGATTTTGATAATGCAAACTTATGTATTACAAATGATAACAAGACCGCTTTAAATGCTTGTCATAATGGAAAATTTGTGCTGCTTTTTGTAAAGCCTAACAGCACACTTCCTGACAGTACTATAAAAGGAGAATACTGTACAGATTTCTGGTGCTATCCAATGTTTCGCGCTATCTCTGAGAGCGCAAAAAAACCAGTTCCAGTTGGAACGATGGGGCTTTTGATTGACAATACACACCCTGCATTGAGCAGCTTTGCGTGCGAGACTTACACGACAGCACAGTGGTATCCCATTGTCAGCAATTCCAGACCGATGATATTAGATAAAACAGAGGAGACAAAGTTTATTAAGCCGATTGTGCGCATGATGGACAATTTTGAGCGCAATCATAATTTGGGACTGATTTATGAGCTAAGACACGGCGCAGGAAAAATGCTTGTCTGCCATGCGGATTTGCTTTCGCTTAAGGAGAAATCTCCAGAGGCAGACTGCCTGTATCGAAGTCTTGTAGCCTATGTGAAGTCAGCGGCATTTCAATGCTAACCGAGTAGGAGAAGGCTACTTTTCCTACTCGTGCGGACCCGTGTCTGCACGGGTCTGTGTTGTACTATAAACAAAAAATATCATCTTATTGGTTTACAGTCTCCTCAATCAACGCCGCAATTGTATCAATGGAGTCTTTCATTTTGCTGTTTTGCATGGCGTCAATATAGGATTGTCTTGTAAAATACAGTTCATGTACTTTCTCCGTCAGCGTTACAGCGGTGAGATAGTCTTCGTCAGCGACCATAGAAAAACCCTGCGACTCAAAACTTTTTGCGTTTAAGATTTGGTCACCGCGGCTTGCATGGGCAGGTAACGGAATTAAAAGATTGGGCTTTCTTAGCGCTAGAAGTTCGCAGATTGCATTGGCACCAGCACGAGAGATAACAATGTCCGCCATTGCAAACAGATCTTTTAGGTCTTCTTTTACAAATTCAAATTGTTTGTAACCCGCAGTTTTTAAAAGCAAGTTATCAATCTTTTCCTTGCCACAGATGTGTACAATCTGAAAATCCTCAAGCAAGGTGGGCAGTGCCTCGCGAACCAGTTTGTTGACACCGGCGGCGCCAAGACTTCCGCCAATTACCATAATAACAGGTTTTGCAGCGGTAAAACCACACATTTCCAGCCCTTTTTGCTTGTTTCCTTTTGTGAGCTCATTTCGTATAGGGGAGCCAGTGAGTACAGCCTTCTCAGCGGGCAGATTTTGCAGAGTCTCCGGGAAATTGCAGCAGACTTTACGGGCGACAGGAATACATAGATTGTTGGCAAGCCCAGGCGTCATGTCAGATTCGTGGATAATACAAGGGATTTTTAACATTGCCGCCGCGCGGACAACGGGAACACTCACAAATCCTCCTTTGCTAAATACAATATCTGGTTTTAACGTCTTTAGAATTTTTTTCGCTTCAACAAAGCCCTTGATTACACGAAAAGGGTCGCTAAAATTTTTAATGTCAAAATATCTTCGGAGTTTTCCTGTAGAAATCCCATAATAGGGAATGCGGTAATCTTCGATCAGCTTTTTTTCAATGCCGTCATAGGAGCCGATATAGTGGATATCATAGCCTAGACTTTTCAGTTTGGGAAATAGAGCAATGTTTGGCGTCACATGTCCGGCGGAGCCGCCGCCAGTAAAGACGATGCGTTTCATAGTTTTGAGCCTCCGATTTATGATTTTGCTGTTTCCGCTTTGTATTGTTCTAGCGCGCGTGCTAATTGATCTGGACAGGAGGTGCTTTTGAATCCGCATTGGATGCCTTTGAGCTTAGAGATTGCCTCATCAACTGGCATTCCAGCAACCAGAGCTGAGATTCCTTTTAGATTGCCATTGCAGCCACCAGTGAATGCCACTGATTTTATAATATTATCCTCCACTTCAAAATCAATCATTTTAGAACACGTTCCGCTTGTTACATATTGCATAATGAATACCCTACCTTTCGCATTAGAATTTCTTTTATAAAAACTGATATTATTTTAACAGTCTGTAGGATTGAAGTCAATACCGTTACTGTTCACTTTGTTCCAGTAACGAGTGAAAATCCATGCAAAATTTGCTTCGCAAATGGATTTTTACTTGTTGTATATACGTTTTCGTACAAACTTAGCAGTAAATGCTAAGTCCTGTGTGAACAGTAACCAATTAATCGCATTAAAAATGTCATTTCATATGTCTTGTCATCTGTAAAGATATATGCTATACTGCATGAGAACTATTGTTTATTAGAATGCAAGGCAGAGAGAAAGAGGGAGGTGCTATATGACAAAACAGGAGGAGATACAAAAACTAAAGCAGGAAAAAAATGCAGTAATTTTGGCGCATTATTATGTTTCGCCAGAGATACAGGAGATTGCAGACTACATAGGAGATTCTTATTTTCTGAGCAAACAGGCAACAATGCTTCCGCACAGCACGATTGTGTTCTGCGGGGTTTCTTTTATGGGGGAAAGTGCGAAATTGCTAAATCCGTCAAAGACTGTGTTGATGCCAGATGCGCAGGCAGATTGTCCAATGGCGCATATGGTGGACCAAGCAGCGGTGGAGAAAGCAAGGCAGCAGTATAAGGACCTTGCAGTTGTGTGTTATATTAATTCGACTGCGGAGATTAAGTCTTGGTCCGATGTCAGCGTAACTTCTGCAAATGCGATTTCTATTGTGCGAAATTTGCCAAACAAAAATATTTTGTTTATTCCAGATAAAAATCTTGCGCAATATACAGCAAGAAATGTTCCAGAAAAGAAGATTCTTTTTCAGGAAGGCTTTTGTCCAATTCATGAAAATATGCGCTCTGAGGAAATTCAGAAGCTGCGCGCGCAGCACCCTGCTGCCAAAGTGCTTGCGCACCCAGAATGCAATCAGAAAGTATTAGAATTTGCAGATTACATTGGCTCTACAAGTGGAATTTTGTCCTATGTAGAAAAAAGTCCTGAAAAGGAGTTTATTATTGGCACAGAGTCCGGTGTCAGATATGCGCTGCAACAGGCAAGACCAGACGCGGCATTTTATTTTCCAGAGACAGAACCTGTCTGTGCTGGCATGAAACGGATAACGCTGGAGAATGTTATTGAAGTGCTTAAGACAGGAAAAAATGAAGTGCTTTTGGAGGATAATTTGGCAAATAGAGCTGCCAGACGAACCCTGGAACGAATGCTGGAGCTTGCGCAGATGTAAGGGCTTAGCAGTGAAAAAAGAAAGGATATGGTTGGCAAAAATGACAAAGAAACTGTATTGTGATGTAGTCATTGCTGGGTGCGGTGTAGCAGGACTTTACACAGCGTTGTCCCTGCCGCGTGAAAAAAAGATATTGATGTTGTCAAAAGAGGATATCGCAAGTTGTGATTCTATGTTGGCGCAGGGTGGAATCTGTGTGCTGCGTGACGAGAGTGACTATGATGCATATTTTGAGGACACTATGCGTGCAGGGCACTATGAAAATCGCAGGGAAAGTGTGGCGATTATGATTCATTCTAGCAGGGCAGTGATTAATCATTTATTGGCGTTGGGGGTGCGTTTTGAGAAAAATGCAGACGGAAGCCTTGCCTATACAAGAGAGGGGGCACACTCGCAGCCGCGCATTTGTTTTCACAAGGATATTACAGGTGAGGAGATTACGACGACGCTGTTGGCGCATGTGCGCAAACTTGCGAATGTCAAAATTATGGAGTATACGACAATGACAGATCTTATTGAGCAGGACGATATTTGTGTTGGTATACAGGCAAAAGACGAAAAAGGAGATTTGTTGGAGATATATGCACCGGATACGGTTCTGGCAACTGGTGGGATAGGAGGACTTTATCAGCACTCTACAAATTTTCCGCTGCTGACTGGGGACGCCTGTCGCATTGCAGAGGAACATGGAGTGGCGCTAGAACATATGGACTATGTGCAAATTCACCCCACTTGTCTCTACAGCACCAAACCAGGTAGAAGTTTTTTGATATCTGAGTCTGCGCGGGGAGAAGGCGCTGTCATACAAAATCATAAAGGGGAACGGTTTGTTGACGAACTTCTTCCGCGGGATGTAGTGACAGAGGCAATTCAAAAAGAAATGCAAAAAGAAGGCGTAGATTATGAGTATCTTTCGTTTGAAAAAGTGCCAGAACATATTATTAAGGAACATTTTCCTAATATTTACAGTCATTGTCTTGCGCAAGGGTATGACCTGTTGAGAGAACCTGTGCCAATTGTGCCGGCGCAGCATTATTTTATGGGAGGCATTCATGTGGATAGCGATTCCCAGACCACCATGAAACATTTGTATGCAGTGGGGGAGACCAGTTGCAACGGGGTTCATGGGAGAAACCGGCTTGCCAGCAACAGTCTTTTGGAAAGTTTGGTATTTGCAAAGCGCGCAGCAGAAAAAATTTGTGGAAAAGAAAGAGAGGAACAGATATGAATCCAGTAACAATGCAGCTTGTAGCTGATAAATATATTCGATTGGCATTGGAGGAAGATATTAACTGTGAAGATGTGTCAACCAATGCGGTTATGCCTGATTATAAAAAGGGAGAAGTACAACTAATTTGCAAAGAAGATGGTATTGTAGCCGGACTTGCTATTTTTGAGCGGGTATTTACACTGCTGGACAAAGATACAAAGGTAGTTTATAATGTAAAAGATGGTGATATGGTACAAAAGGGTATGGTGCTTGCCGTGGTTACAGGGGATATTCGCGTGCTGTTGTCTGGTGAGCGCACGGCATTAAATTACTTGCAGCGTTTAAGTGGCATTGCAACATATACACACAATGTAGTACAATTGTTAGAAGGCACAAAGACAAAGTTGTTGGATACCAGAAAGACGACACCAGGAATGCGGGTGTTTGAGAAGTATGCGGTGCGTGTTGGTGGAGGCGGAAACCATCGGTATAATCTTTCCGATGGTGTCCTGTTAAAGGATAATCATATTGACGCGGCGGGTGGCGTGCGCAAAGCGGTGGAGGCTGCAAGAGCTTATGCGCCTTTTGTCAGAAAAATTGAGGTGGAAGTAGAGAATCTTACTATGGTGCAGGAGGCAGTGGAAGCCGGTGCAGATATCATTATGCTGGACAATATGAGTTTGGAACAAATGGCGGAGGCGATACAGTTAATTGATGGTCGGGCAGAGACGGAATGTTCCGGCAACATTACAAAGGACAATATTCAAAAAATTACAGCGCTAGGAGTGGATTATGTGTCGAGTGGAGCACTCACACATTCCGCGCCAATCTTAGATATCAGTCTAAAACATCTGCGTGTGATTGATGCGGAAGGATAGATTTAAAGGGGGATTTGTAAAGTAGGTTATGGAGAAAGAATTGACTGGGGACGAGCGCAGAAAGTTTATCTTGACAAGAATGCAGCAGGCACAGGAACCGATTTCAGGCAGTGCGCTAGGGAGAGAAACCGGTGTGAGCCGACAGGTTGTTGTACAGGATATGGCGCTTTTGCGCACTGAAGGTTATCCAATTAAATCCACAACAAAAGGATATTATCTTGAGCGCACAGCACAGAATTTCTGTGTGCGTATTTTTAAGGTTTGTCATACAGACGCGCAGGTGGAAGATGAGCTGAATGCGATTGTGGACCTTGGCGGAAAGGTTTTAGATGTGATGGTAAATCACAGAGTATATGGAAAAGTGTGCGCGGCGCTGAACATTAAAAGTCGCAGAGATGTGCGTGCATTTATCGAAAATATCCAGTCTGGAAAGTCCACACCCCTCTTAAATGTGACATCAGGATATCATTTTCATACGGTCAGTGCAGAAAGTGAGACAGTGCTTGACGAGATTGAGGAGATGCTCTGTCAGAAAGGGTATCTTGCCAAGCTTTTACCCTATGAGAAAGAGTTGTAATAAAATGCGAATGATGTATAAAATCAGTGGGAAAATAAGGCGGGTATAAACATGGCAAAGAAGAAATTATATGCGGTAAAAAAGGGAAAGAAAACAGGCATTTTTGAGACATGGGAGGCTTGCAAAGCTTCGGTTGACGGGTATTCAGGAGCGCAGTACAAGAGTTTTTTCTCAAAGGAGGAGGCACAGGCATATTTGACTGGCACAACAAATCCTCTTCAAAATCCATCTGCGAATGTGGCAAATAACGCTAAGACAAATCAGGTAATCGCTTATGTTGATGGGAGCTTTCAGAAAGATTTAGGAAAATATTCTTTTGGCTGTGTTTTGATTTTGCCAGATGGGAATATTGTCCGTGAATCTGGCAATGGAGATAACCCAGAATCATTGGAGCTGCGCAACGTTACTGGAGAAATGCTTGGGGCGATGTATGCAGTCAAATGGTGTGAGATCAATGGATACACAGCAGTGAAAATCTGTTATGATTATATGGGAATTGAGATGTGGGCGACTGGCGGCTGGAAGACAAACAATGAATTGACACAAAAGTATGCTGCGTTTATGAGAGCAAGCAGCAAACGGATACAGATAACTTTTCAGAAAATAGCAGCGCACACAGGAGACAAATATAATGAGGAGGCAGACAAACTTGCAAAGGCTGCTCTGACGCAAGGAAATGGCATTCCAAAGATCACAAAGATAACTTGATTCGGGAAGAATGTTTGATTAGACATTCTTCCTTCTCCGAACAAATTACTATGTGAGAACATTATATTATAGTTCTGCAAGACTAAATGGTATGGAATGCCTACGTTTGGAACCTCGCAGCCGTTCATTGAGCGTTCGGTAGTATTCGTATCGGCTGATGCGCAGTCGTTCTCCTGTGGTGAGAAGCACATAGTCGCGGCTGTAGCCGTCAATGTAGCGCGCATTGACCAGATAAGATTTGTGAATGCGTATAAATTGACAATTTTTTAGACGAATGCGTTTTTCAACGACATCCAGTTTTTGATAGAATGTGTCGCGGCAGTTTGAGGAGACGATATGAGTGCGCCTTCCCTCAGAGACAAAATAATGAATTTCTTTTACTGGTGTATGGATATAATCGGGTCTGATATAATAGGAAAAAGAATCCACATCATCAAGAATTGTCTCGTAGGCGAGGGATGCATATGCCCAGAGTTGTCGGCGGCTTTTGTCTGGCATGATATATACTGGTTCTAACAGAGCATCTTCTGCGGGAGGACTATAATCTCTGTTTTGTGTGACAATAGAAATCAGTTGTTTGTTTTGTTGTTTCGCCTGCAAGAGAACACTGCGCATCAATCCCCCGTCTTCTGTTCTGTCGTAGAAGACGATATCGGGGCAGTTGCAATAGATACAGCGCTGTAATTCATAGGCATTGTGGTAGCACATCACAGTAATGTTTACATCTCGATAGCGAAAACAGTTTAATATTTCATCTCTAACAAATTCTAACAGCTCCGTTTGTTCATAGCAAAAAGCAAAATGAATCATTGATAAAATCTCCTTGGTAAAATGCTCGAAGGGTAAGAAACCCGTGTCGGCAAAACATAATATAAACCGAAAAAGTATTTATAGACATAGTACATAAGTACTAAATCAAATTGTTTTTAGAAATTCATACAACGTGGAATCAGTTATATTTTGGAAAGCGGGGGAATATAGATTACTACAATACAGCTTTCTATTTCAGGAGTTTTTGTTATGACTCGGATATCAAATATGCTGATTCCAGCGTTGATTTTCTATATTGTTGCAATGGGGCTGTCACAGAAAAAAGATATCTACGCCAGTTTTACTAGAGGTGCCAAGGACGGGATGCGCACTGTGATAAATATTATTCCAACACTCATAGGACTAATGATTGCAGTGGGAGTGCTGCGGGCATCAGGATTTCTGGAATTTGCAGGCGATATGATAGGCCGTGTGATTGGTTTGTTTGCCGATGATTTTCCCAATGAGTTAGTGTCGCTCTTTGTGGTAAAGCTTTTTTCTGGGTCTGCTGCGACTGGGCTTGCGCTGGATATTTTTAAGGAGTATGGCACAGATTCCTTTGCGGGGATGGCTACTTCACTTGCGCTGGCGAGCACGGAGACAGTGTTCTATACAATGTCGGTATATTTTATGGCAGCAAAAATTACAAAGACTAGATGGACACTGGCGGGAGCATTGTTGTCCACAGCCGCTGGTCTTGTGGCGAGTGTTGTCCTTGCAGAAATGCTTATAGGGTAATGAAATAGTTTATGTGGATACCTTTTCTCAAAGAAAATATTGATTATATGGCAGATAAGGTCTATAATCTGTTATGAAATTACAAGAGATTACGAAATATTGCGAAACACAAAGTACATATGGGTTCGACAGATATAGACAGTCCTTGAAAAATAAATTCAAGGACTGTTTATAATAGTGTCTGTAGAAGAGATAAAAGTTGAGTAAGAAAAAGGGAACGATAGCAATATGAAAAATATATTGATAATTGAAGCAGATTATAAACTGGCAGAGCGGATAGGATGGGCAATGATGGATGCCGAGACACATGTGTATACTTGTAGTACCTTTGCGTCGGCTGTTGCTCTGCTTAAAAGGGAAGCATTCCAGCTTATCATTATTGAGACAATACTGCCTGATGGGGACGGATACGCATTGATTAAAGATTTAAAAAATAATTTTGATGCGTCCAAAAGTCCTGCAATTATATTGATTGTGCCTTATGGGGAAAGTTTGAATGTACAGAGGTTGAAAGAATTGGGTGTCTCAGATTATATTACAAAACCGTTTAATACAGCGGTGCTCAAAGCAAAAGTCTGGACACAGTTCAAACGCAGGAAGAAAGAAGCCGGTTATCATGCAATCAGCAGGTTTGAGGCAATTGGCGCGGGCTCTAAGAGAAGTGTTATTGGAGAACATCTTGTCGTGATAGATGCCTACCAATTTAATTTTGACGCGGAAGAATACCACATTGCGGGCAAAAAGGTGCGGCTAAATCAATTGGAACAATGTTTGCTGCGCAATCTGGTGGAAAACAAAGGAATTGTACTTAAGAAAAAAGCACTTGTGGAGAAACTGCGTTCTGAATGCAGAATCTTTATTGATGAGACAATGCTGGCAGAAACAGTACATATGCTTCGCAACAAGCTGGACGCACACAATTATATAAAGACAGTGTATGGTATCGGCTATTTGTGGACTCTGGTGGAAGACAAAAATAAGAGTTCTTAATACCGGAGAAGAGAAAGGAAAGAACATATGTGGAAACGGCTCAAGGAGATAGATATTGATTTTATTGTAAAAATATTTTACAGTGTCGTTCTGATTATTGTGTTTATTATTACGGTGCTAATCTGTATTAACTCGCCAGTACAGCGCCATTTTAAAAATATTGGGAAAAATAATGTGTGGTTTGGCAAAGAATGGTATTATACTGGTACTTCGCAAAAGGTAACGGCGCACGCACAACACTATTTACAAGTTCAGATAGACAATGGATCTGTATCAATATCAAAGACGCTTGATTTTACGCCGTCACCAGAGGAGTATCTCTGTTTTCGGGCAAGGGCGCTTGACACCGCCGTATTTGTGAATGGAACTTTGTGGTATCAGCATTCCTATCAGGAAAAATATCGCTCCCATGGAAAACGGATGTACATGCTTCATCAGATACAGGTGAAAGGACTTGAAAAGGGCGATGTCATCACACTTGTGCTGGAAAATATGGCAGATGAAGATTCTGCAACAATCCAATTTCTGGCAGTTGGGGATCGATATGCGCTGAACAGATATATTTTGGAAAAATCTTATCGCAGTCTTGGTGTGTGTGTAGTGGTTGGACTGGTTATTTTGTTAAGTTTGATTGCAAGCCGTTCTGCAATATTGATCGATAAAATGCGAGATGTCCATTCCTTGCGGTGGCTTATCTGCTTTCTGGTACTTTCTGTCATATATCTTGGGACAGACTGCGGGTGTATGGAAATTTTCATCGAGCGGACTTCTATTGTAAGTTGGCTTAACAGCCTCTCACTTATAATGCTGCCAATTCCCTTTACGCTGTTTACGCAGTGCGCGTTTTTTCCAGGACAGAGGCGGTATGATGTGCTGGCTTTGATCAATTTTATGATTGTGGCAGTGAGTGCTATCGCATTTGCAATTTTTGCGTACAGCATGTCAAGTTTTTATTTGATAGTGCATATATTAATTGCATTGGATATCGGGGCGTGTATCTTGAGTTTTCTTCAGGAAAAGTTGATGCCTGCTGCCGAGGTGTTTCTCGGCTATAGCGCAGTGATTTGCAGCGCGGTCACAAGTATTTTCTTTTACTGGAACAATGCAGTCTATCCGTGTTCTGTCGCATTTGGCTATGGCGTCTTTGTTTTTGGCGTATGTATGTTGGTCTGGGTGGTGCGCAACCGCAATGAGATTAATCGAATGCGGGAGGAGGCGGACCATGTTATTATGGAGCGGGATAAAATTGCAGCGGAGGAGGCAAATGAGCAGAAAAGTCGTTTTCTGTCACATATGTCCCATGAGATTCGCACACCGCTCAATGCGATTCTTGGTTCAAATGAGTTGATTTTGCATGAGACAAAAGATAATAATATTCGGAAACATGCCACAGATATACAGAGCGCCGGAAGAACACTGTTGGCTTTAATCAATGATATCCTTGATTTTTCCAAGATAGAAACCGGAAAAATGGATATTATAACATCGGACTATAGACTTTCGTCGGTGCTCAATGATGTTGTCGCAATGATAAAGGACAGGGTGATAAAGGCAGGATTGGAATTGCGCCTTGACATTGACAAGACACTTCCAGATTTGCTTTACGGCGACGAAGTACGCATCAAACAAGTGATTCTAAACTTGTTGACAAACGCTGTGAAATATACAGAGAGCGGTTGGGTGGAACTCTGTGTGAGAAAACGGGAAGTCTCTGACTATCTTGACGAGGAAAATATTTTGTTGGACATTCGGGTTTCGGATAGTGGTGTTGGAATCCGCAAGGAGGAGATTCCAAAGCTTTTCGTGGAATTTGAGCGACTTGATCTGCTGAAAAACAGAAGTGTGGAAGGAACTGGGTTGGGACTTAGCATCACGTCTCGACTTGTGGAATTGATGGATGGCAAGTTGAACGTGGAGAGTGAGTATGGAAAAGGATCTAGCTTTTTTGTAGTGATTCCGCAGCGTGTTGTCTCAAATGTTCCTCTTGGAGACTATAAGAATCAGTTTCAGGTGCAGAGTGAGGAGGAAGAAAGCCTCGAAACTATGCGTTTTCCTGGGAAAAAGGTTTACGTGGTGGATGATAATGAGATGAATCTTGAAGTCATTGCATCGATTTTGGAAATGCTTGACATTGAGGTGAGCCGTGCAGACGGAGGAGTGGCAGCAGCCAAACAACTGGACAAAGAAAAGTATGATTTGATTTTGACCGACGACATGATGCCAGAGATGAGCGGTACGGATTTAATGCAGTACTTACATGGAAATCAGGAGAGTGTCAGTCATGGCACGCCGATTGTCGTTTTGACAGCAAATGCAGTCACAGGTGCACGGGAAGAATACATTAAGAAAGGATTTGATGATTTTATGACCAAGCCAATTGATATTGATGTGTTGCAGAAAATACTAATGAAATACTTAAAATAGGGCTGTTTTTCGTGAAAAAGACGGTTTTTGGTCTTTGGAGAACTTTTTTCCGAAAAAATATTGACTTTTCCTTAAAAAAAATGGACAATAATACAGTATAAATTTTAAGCAATTATTACATTAAGTAATTATTACATTAATATAAAAAAGAAGATTGCTTTACAAAAGTTTTCATATGTAGGTGACTCCTTGAGTCTATAGGTAAATGTAACGGAGGGAACTGGTGTGTTAAAAAGAGAAGTAAAGGTAAAGGAAATTGAGAAGAGATATGATCATCCACTGGCCGAGATTGTCCAGATTGCCAGTCAGTACAAAAGCGAGATATTGCTGGAATATGACAAGTACAAAATCAATGCAAAAAGCATTATGGGAATTATTGCATTTAACCCCTCTGAGGGAATGAATGTGACAATCGCCGCAAAGGGAACTGATGAGGGTGAGGCGGTTGAGGCGCTGGAAAAATTCTTTATCTGTCAGTAGCGTTTTTAGAACACAGGCTTTCTTGAGGGGTCTGTGTTTTTTTATGCACACGGCGATGCAGATGAAATATTTTCAGAATAAATATACAATTCTATAAATATGTGTTATACTATAAGAAGCAAGAGCAGCTTCTTATAGTCGATTTACGGCGCAAAGAACAGCGCCTTTTATCAGAAGTAAAGGGCAACTTCTGATAAGTTATACTATTACAATGAGTGTTAGATTTTTGGCATGTTGTTGTACGAATTACATATAGAAAAATGATTCTATATAAGTGAGAAGGTGATTGGAAAATTGGAGGTTAGGCGGAGATTTGGCAAGGGCATTATTAAGCCAGTAAGAATTGCTCTAAGACCGGCATACCGCAGTGAATGGGATGATGCTATGGCGCTCGCATGGCGGACTTTTATGCGGTTTGAAGCGTGTGATTACACGCCGCAGGGTATCGAAAGCTTCCAGGATTTTATCACGGATACAGTGCTCTACAGAATGTTTGTTATGGGGGTATATCAGCTTTTTGGGGCATATGACAACAATCAGATGGTTGGAATGATCAGTCTGCGGGACGAGACACACATATCATTGCTTTTTGTAGATTGGAAATATCACAAAATGGGAATTGGCAAGGGATTGATTGAGTATGTGAGCCGCTATGTTTTGACGGAGGAGGGGCATAACTACATCACAGTCAATGCAGCGCCGTATGCGATTGGTTTTTATCATCGCATGGGATTTGTGGATACCAATACAGAGCAGGCGAAGGATGGCATTCGGTATACGCCAATGCAGAGAAGATTGATTTATGAAGCAGTCAGAAATTGTTAATAAATTCTATATATATGAACAATTTCTAAATGAAAAGGCAAGGGGTGGAAAAAAATGGCAGTAGAATATATAACAAGCAGAAATATGGTAGATTTGATTTACGAGACGCTAAGGTTGATGAACAAACCGATGGCGCATCACTGTATGCGGGTGAGCTATATTATGGCCAAGATGTTGGAAACCTATGGAACTTACGAAAAATACGAGATTGCGGATCTTATGGTACTGGCACTTTTGCATGATATCGGCGCATACAAGACAGATGATGTGCGCAAGCAGTTGACCTTTGAGGCAAAAAATCCATTGCCGCATTCTGTGTACGGCTATCTTTTTCTAAAGTATCTCTCACCGCTGGATGAGCAGTCCAAGATGGTGCTCTATCACCATACAGATTACAGCAAAACAAAGGATATGGATTATCGCTATCGTTTTGAATTGGAAGTTTTGAAGGTTGCGGAGAGCGTTGATGTGTGGCATCGTTCTTTTGGAGAAAAATTTGAATGTAAAATGATTCATAAGTATGCGGGAACAAAATATGATCCAGAAGTATGTTCCCTGTTGGATGAGGCGGTGGCACAGTATGATATTTTCACAAAATTGACCGATCACACCTATCGGGAAGCATATAATGAAAGTCTTGACTATATACTTCTGTCTGATGACGAGAAAGAAAAATATCTAAAAATGTTGATGTACTGTACTGGATTGAAGGATGAGCAGGCAGTGTCAGAGACAATTGCAACCGTCTATGTCTGCCGTGAGCTTGGCAGGAAGTTAAAATTGAGTGAGCTGGACAAAAACGAAGTGTACTATGCAGCACTTTTGCATGATATTGGTATGCTTGCGATTCCTTTGGAGTTGCTCAATGCCCCACGCGCGTTTAGCGACGAGGAGAAAAATCTGATTAAGACACATGTTGAAATTATGGAAAAGACGCTTGAAAACAAGCTGTCAAAAGAGATTATTAAGGTTGCGGCAGCACATCATGAGCGATTTGACGGGAATGGTTATCCTCGCGGATTGAAAGCGAGTGGAATGGGTCAAAAGGAAGCGATTTTGCAGATTTCAGAGCAGGTGGTGAACTCCATGGAGCCAAAACCTTACAGGATGGCGCGCACCAAGGAGGAGATTGTCAACGATCTCAACAATGGCATTATTTCTGGAAAATATGAGGCGATTGTGGCAGATACATTTCTAAAACACTATGACGAGATTATGGATAAGGCGAAAGAGAAAGCAGATTTGGCGCTTGTCACGCACCAGAAGCTTCTGCGGAACTACAAGCAGGTATATACTAGCCTTGTTTGATACTGAGAGGAGATTATTGAAAAAATGTTTAAGTTAGACAGTCCATTGATGAATTTTCTAAATAAGATTGCGGATATCATGATATTAAATATATTGTTTTTGATTTTTAGTATTCCATTCTTTACGATTGGAGCTTCTTTTTCCGCTGCATATTATATGGGATTCAAGATGGTAAAAAATGAAGAGACCTATATTGTGAGAGGATTTTGGAAGGCATTTAAGGACAATTTTAAACAGGGGACGGTAATATGGTTGCTTCTCGCTGTCGTTCTGGGGATTCTGACAGTGGATTTCCGCATTATTTTATATTCTGGTATTGAATTTGCGCAGTGGATTCGGATTGCTATGATCGTAGTGACTTTTGTGATTCTGTTGGGAGTGATGTTTTTGTTTCCGCTTCAGGCACGGTTTATCAATCCGGTCAAAAATACAATTAAAAACGCATTTTTGATGGCACTCTCACATCTTCCGACTGCGTTTTTGCTAATTGTTATTTATGCGGTTCCTGTGATAGTGCTTTACTTTATACCTCAGAGTTTGCCAATTCTGATATTGCTGGCGTTTGGGGCTGTAATTTATCTAAAGTCTTTTCTGCTGCTGCGCGTGTTTAAGCGATATGAGGATGCACTGGTTGATATCAGCAGTAAGTCGTCCAACCAGGACAGTGGCATATTTGCTGAAAGTGACCGCATGGAACGGGAACAACAAGGGATTGTTGAACAAAATCCAAGCCCTGCAAAACAATATCAAGATGGAAAGTTCGTCGAAGTGCCAGAAAATAATGGAAACTTAGAGGAATAGCATAAAAAAGGCAAAATAGGATTGTCTAATTTGTATAGAATTATGCGAAAAAATTGGACAAATTGCTCACTGCGTATGGGAAAACTTGGATTGTAACAGAACTGATAAGCAATTGTAACATAAGCGTTAAAAAATCTTTGTTTATTTATGTCATAGCAATTTATGCGATTTTATTTTATACTTAAATCATGCAAAAAAACAACTTGTTGAAAGAATGTACGAGTACGAGATACTTTCAACGAAACAAAAATCATTTTTTCGGGAGGCATTTTAACATGGCAAGTTTATCATTAAAAAACGTTTGTAAAGTATATCCAAATGGATTCGAGGCAGTTAAGAATTTTAATCTTGAGATCGCTGACAAAGAGTTCATCATTTTCGTTGGACCTTCAGGTTGTGGAAAGTCAACTACACTTCGTATGATTGCAGGTCTTGAAGACATTTCTTCCGGCGAGTTAAAGATTGGTGACAGAGTTGTGAATGACGTTGAGCCTAAGGATAGAGATATCGCGATGGTATTCCAGAACTACGCTCTGTACCCACATATGTCAGTATATGACAATATGGCATTTGGTCTGAAATTAAGAAAAGTTCCCAAGAATGAAATTGATAAAATGGTTAAGGAAGCAGCAAAAATCCTTGACTTGACAGCGCTCCTTGACAGAAAGCCAAAGGCATTGTCAGGTGGTCAGAGACAGCGTGTTGCTATGGGACGTGCAATCGTGCGTAATCCTAAAGTATTCCTGATGGATGAGCCTCTCTCTAACTTGGATGCAAAACTTCGTGTGCAGATGCGTATTGAGATTGCAAAGCTGCATCAGAGACTTGGTACAACTATCATCTACGTTACACATGACCAGACAGAGGCTATGACTCTTGGTACACGTATCGTTGTTATGAAGGACGGTGTTGTTCAGCAGGTAGATACACCACAGAATCTGTATGAGAAGCCACAGAATTTGTTCGTTGCAGGATTCATGGGATCACCGCAGATGAACTTTATCGATGCGAAGGTAGATGTAAAGGGTGATACAGCAAGCTTGAAGGTAGCAGGACTTTCTATTCCTCTTCCTCCTGCAAAATCAAAGAAATTGATTGAGGGTGGCTACAGCGGAAAGACAGTTACATTCGGTATTAGACCAGAAGATATCTATGATTCACAGATGATGGTAGAAGCAAAGTCTGAGAGCACTTTTGAGACAACAATCCGTGTATACGAGCTCCTTGGTGCAGAAGTATTCTTATATGCAGATTTGGCAGAGTTCCCAATCACTGCAAGAGTTGATCCTAGAACAACAGCTAGACCAGGCGATAAGGTTAAGTTTGCAATTGATATCGAGAAGATTCACGTATTTGACAAAGAGACAGAGAAGATTATCACAAATTAGTTTGCGTGGTCCTATCTGATAAAAGTTACCCATGTGAAGTAATTCACATGGGTTTCATTATTCAATAAGATTTTTCGGGAGGTTCACATATGATTTCAAATCAAATAATTCAGACAAGCATTGACGAGTTAAAAGCCATCACCAAGATTGATCTGTGTGTGATTGATATGGAAGGAATTACGGTGGCGGCAACATTTGACAGCAGAAATATATCACAAGATCTGGTGAAAAATTTTGTCACATCACCGGCTGACAGCCAGATTGTGGGAGGATTTCATATGCTGAAGATTCTCGAGGACGGGGATGTGCTCTATGTGCTGATTGCAAAAGGTTCTGGTGCCGACGCGTATATGATCGGAAAAGTGGCAGTGAGCCAGATTCAAAATCTGGTGATTGCATATAAGGAGCACTTTGACAAAAATAACTTCTTCCAGAATCTGTTGCTCGATAACCTGTTGTTGGTCGATATTTATAATCGCGCAAAAAAGCTCCATATTATTCCAGAAGTGCCGCGTGTGGTATATTTAATTGAGCCACAGAATGATAAGGATAACATTTCTATGGAAATGTTAAAGAATATTTTTGATGGCCAGCCTGGATGTTATCTGACTGCTGTGGAACAGAAAAATATTATTTTAATCAAGGAAGTTAGTTCTCTGGAAGCTTATGATGAGGTGGAGCAAGTGGCTCAAGTGATTGTGGATATGCTCAATTCGGAGGCCATGCTGATTACAAAAGTATCTTACGGAACTATTGTTCCTGAATTGAAGGAGGTTTCAAAATCCTATAAAGAAGCAAAGATGGCACGTGATGTGGGAATGATATTCTACATGGAAAAGGCAATTAGCGCTTACAATACACTTGGAATAGGGCGTCTAATCTATCAGTTGCCAATCAACCTCTGTCGTATTTTTATGAAAGAAATTTTTGGCGACAATATTCCAGATGATTTAGATGATGAGATTTTGACAACTGTGCAGAAATTTTTTGACAATAATTTGAATGTCTCTGAGACGTCCAGACAGCTTTATGTGCATAGAAATACGCTTGTGTATCGAATAGAGAAACTGCATCAGTCCACGGGGCTTGATATCAGAAAGTTTGATGATGCGCTGACCTTCAAAATTGCACTGATGGTTGTAAATTATATGAAATATATTGATTCTTTGGAATAGATTATGGAAAAAGGCATTCTCAATTGAGGGTGCTTTTTTTATGCGCATGGGCATTCTTTTTTACTCGATTGCATACAAAAAGTCTTTCCTACTCAATGCGGCTTCTGTTTCTGAAAGCATAAAACGGAGAGGGTGGACATACATTAGAATAGGCAAGAACGAAATAGGAAGGAGCTTTCATATGCAGTTTTTTTATATTGATTATATAAACAATGGAAAAAAGGAGCGTAATATTGGGTTCTTGCGGGTGGAGGAGGATGGGTTTCATGTGGGATTGAGAGGGGTGCCGCAGCAATGTGGTAACAGTTGTAGGGTGTATGCCACAAATATATATGACGAAAAGATATTGATGGGAGAGATTCCAATCAAGGGCGGATATGGCATGATGAAATTTCAATGGAATGACAAGGCAGATTTTGCGCACTGTATTCGGATTGAGATACCAATATATGGAACGCGCAAGGGTGTCTGTGTGCTTCGAGAGCAGCCGGTTATCGTTCCAAAGGATAAAGATAGCAATGCTTCATATAACAATCGTTCTGTTCTTGTGTCGGAAAATAAAACGGCCAATTTGGAGCAGGAAGCACATTGTCAAGATTTCTATGAGGAAATTCATGAGGATAAGTGGCAGCAATTATTAAAATTGTACCCAGAAATCCATATTTGTCCAGAGGCACAAAGTATCTTGATACGGCCTAGAGATGCTGTGATATTGGCAGCTAAATATCATGAGTTAGCGGCAAATTCGTTTGTTCTGCACGCGTACTATAATTACAGACAGTTGTTACTGTTTCGTTATACGCAGAATGAAATTCAGTATTATCTTGGCGTTCCAGGGGTTTATTATGAGCGTGAACAACGCATCGCGCAAATGTTTGGATTTGAGGGATTTGAGAATGGTGAGGCACGGATGCAGCAGGATGCGGACAAGAAGGTATATAGAGGCTGCTTTGGGTATTATATGAAGCGTGTGGAAATCTAAATGGTATCGGTATCATTTCTTATGCGACTGTGCACATCTATTATACGAGCGGTCAGTCTGTTTGACCGCCAGTATATACACCGCGCAGTGTGGTATTGGGAATATATTGGCGGCAAAGTGTCACATAGGATTGTAAAATTTCCGCAGAGTGTGCGTGAAATCCTTTTTGCAACACACCTGCACTGTCCTGATAAGATTGAAGAAAATAAGCCTGCGCGCCAGCAATCCATTGGCAGATTGCCTGTAAGTCAGTTTCACTGTGGAGTTCCTGCACAATTGTAGTGCGAAATTCATATGCAATTGTCGGTTGTTGAATTAACAATTGAATAGATTTATTGATTGCAGATAAATCCAAAAAAGAACCGTTTGATGCAGCACCAACAGTAACACTATATTTTTCAGGAGCATTTTTAATATCCATAGCACAGTAATCTATTAGATTGGTACAAATTAGGGATTCTAGCATATCAGGATTTGTCCCGTTTGTGTCAAGTTTTATTAGATACCCTAATGACTTGATACGCTGAATTAAATTGGGCAAGTCAGAGTGCAGAGTGGGTTCTCCACCCGTAATACACACACCTGTAAGAATGCCGCGCCGTTTTTCCAAGAAGGAAAAAAGTTCTGTCTCGGAAAGGGGGACAAGCGATTTTGCAATTTGCACAATATCTTTGTTGTGACAGTAGGGACAACGGAAATTGCAGCCACCTGTGAAAAGCGTAGCTGCAACATGTCCTGGATAATCTAACAAAGTTGTTTTATGTAGTCCAAGAATTAACATAACAGAGTCTCCTAATTTATTTTTTTCGTTTTAGTTTTAGCAAAAGCCCTGCAGTGATAAGTACGACGGCAAGTACTAAGATAACGGTTAACAGAACCACTGTCATGTTTTGTTTTGGTACAATGCGTTTTTGGGTGGTAGAGGTGTCTGTCGTTGTCTGTGCAGTTTCTTTTGGTGGAGTACCAGCAGGAAAAAGAGTAGTAAAATCGGCTGTGGGCTGGTCAATACAAATCCAGACATCTCTGTATCCAAAATAGTAGTTGATATTTGCCCAACATCTGTTTTCTGCATCAAGATAGACACTATTATAAGATGGCATAAAATCTTCCGTCTTGATTATGTCAAATTCCTCAGAGCCAGGGTATTTCCATAGATATATTTCTTTATTTTGATATTGACTTTTTAGCTCGCCACTTTCGCTGACAATTTCGGCAGCGTGATCTTCACGAAACGAAATACTATCATAGACCACTTGCATATAATCCATTGGCAGCCAGCCCGTTTTGTCAGAGCCTTCATAAATTCCCCAAACAATACCATCTGAGTCTGTGTAAGTATAGGAAATATAGGTTTGAAAGCCATTGTCCAACTGGGTGATAATCTGTGGGGATTCAGGATTTTTGTAGACAATAACAACGCCATCGGGTCCGTTTGCAGTGAACATGCGATTGACATAAGTGCAGTCTATGGCGTGCTGATTGTAGAAGTAATCGTCTGGTTCCCAAATAACATCTGCATGTACAGGAAGAACAAACAACATACAGCAGATTAGTGTACTCAGCATCAATAAATATTTTTTCATTTTGATACCTCCAATGTTAGGAAATAATTTCTTAGAAAATAAAGCATCCAACGCTCCACGAACATATATTTGCAATTACAGAAAATAATATTGGGTGTGTAATCTTCCAGTCTTTTTTCTTAGAAAAACTAGAATAAATGAGTGCCTCTGTAAAGATTACAAGAAACTCTATTCCAAGTTGAAGTGCAATGTCTGTAATATTGGGCAGATAAGAACTACATAGCCAGTGCAGCAGCACGGCAAGCGGATTTGTAAGGACATTGACCAACAATATCAACAGCAAAACTTTATGACAACGGATTTCAAAGAAAAGTGCTGTTGCCAGTTCTATAATAAGTGTGAATATTAAGGCAATGCTAAACATTTTAAGAAGCCAGACTGTCAAAAGATACCTCCAATAAATTTATGCTAATATATTTCCTTTGGGTGCTCATGTGCAATCGAGTAGGGAAGTCTCATCTTCTCTACTCGCGCGCTAGACACGGGCAGCTTTAGCTGCATATTTCTTTCCGCGTCTGTGTGCATAAAAGGAACATGGAAAGCACGCTTCCCACACAACCGATAAGATGTCCGCTTGCTACAACAGGAAGGCCTAAATAGGCAGGTAGGAATCCCAAAAAAAGCCCAAAGGTTAAAAAGCCAAAGGAAAAACCTGGCATTTGTGGAAAGTTACAAATCATCAAATACAGCGTGATAGGCATTGTCATATTAAATAGAAACAGTGCTGCAATGCCAAATGGCATTGCAGAGGAGTAAAAGTAAGCGATTGCCGCCAAAAACAAGGACACGATAGAACTTTTGAAAATTCCATAGCGAGCGGCTAGAAAGCCGCCAGCCATTTTTCCAAAGACAATGGACAGCACGGCAAGAAGCCCACTAAATATAGAAGTTTTCCATGAAAATACAACAGTCATACCAATATAAGAACGCAGGATAACAACCAGCAGACAGCAGAGTGCCAAACAAAACGCAGAAGTGTTTTTGCAAGAGTTGTGTGGTGCACAGAGATTTTGATTGACATTGCTATTGGCGTTCTGTCGATTAAAAAATGATTGTAAAATGCGCGTTGTAATAACACAGCAGAGCAACATGACAATATTGACGATCCAAAGCCAGTATTGTGCAATCCCATTTTTGGCAGCAAGTGTTCCAAGGTATAAACCAAGTGCTCCGGGAGCAACAAAGATGCCAAGTCCTTTGCCCTGCCAATGTTTTGTATAATCTTCATGGATTGTTCCAACACCGCCGCCAACGTGGAATAATGCATTGCCAATTCCTAGTACAACTGGGTGTGTGATCGTGCCAAGAAGTGTGAATAAAATGCCGCTAATTGCCACAAAATAAGGGACTTTTCCAGTGTGTGGGCATTTTTCTTGCTTTTCAACAAGGTCCAATATAGTGCCAAATGGCATCTGTAATGCAAAAGCACAAAAATTATATAGAAGAAAGTCTACAGCTTGATTTCCAAGTGGCAGGAATTTGCCAAACATAGCAAATGCGCAGATGCCGTCCACTAAAAGATGTAGAAAGGAATATAAAAACGTCATACGCATTTCCACGTTTGAGCTAGAATATCCTTCAACACCAACAAGGCATCAAGATCATTGTATCCATATTCTTTTTTCAGTTCGTCCAGCATTTCTGTCAGACGGACTTTATAGTTTGGTATGTTCACCTCATTTTGGTATTGAAGCAAAATAGGGTATTTCTTTCCCCATGCGGCTGTCCAGTCAATTTTTGACTCTGTTTCTGCACTCGTTCGTTCTATTGCCTGCTCAATTTCTCTGATATCCGCATCAAATTCAATGAGGTCATCCAGTGATACGTTGTACAATACCGCCATTTTCTTGGATTGGCGAATATCTGGAAGCGTCTCGTCGGTCTCCCATTTAGAGATGGTTTGTCTGCTTACACCTAACTTTTGGGCGACTTCCTCCTGCGTCAATCCGCTTTTTTTTCGTGCATGAAAGAAACTGTTTCCTAATTTCATCGCGATCCTCCTTGTGCATTGTTATATGTCGAATTTGTCTGTGAAACTATAAAAAGTATATCATCTGACCGACAAAAAATCTACCAGTAAAAGTTTGCAATTGTGCACGTATTGTTACCAAAAGTTACAGTTCAATGTAGGACTTTGCACCACGCTGCAAAGTCCGTAAGAACACATAATGGTTGAAAAGCATCAAGTCATCGCGAAGCGATTATGCATGGCTTGATGCCTGTAACAGGAAGCCAAAGGCTGAACTGTTACTACCAAAAACCCGAAAGTCTATTTGGTTGACGAAGGCCTTGTATGGTGCTAGACTAATAGTAATATAATCCCGTTTTAAACACTTGACAAAATAATAAACGGCTGAAATCCTTTGTTTATGGGAATTTCAGCCGCTTTTGCTTCTTCAGGTTTGTTGTATGGAAAACCTATCCTGAAATTTTTTTGATTTTTTTATTTAATTCTTTTGGCTGGTAATACTGTCTGTCCATCTGCAGGTCAAATATTGCATTCAGGGCGGTGAGAACCTGCGACCCTGTATAAGTAGATTTGTAGCACATATCTTCAATATTAGTTACCGCCATATTCTGCAAGGTTTCTATGACTGGCCCAATGGGGAAGTGCATTCCTTTGTCATCCAGCTTCTTTTCCAGCAGGCGATAAATCAACAGTGCGGTGTAACAGATCATAAAGTGCGCCGTGATATGCTCTCTGGTATGATGGAATACAGGCCTGCCAGAGAAGTCTGTTTTCATAATTCGGAAGCAGTCCTCTATTTTATAGCGCTGTGAACTGATACTTACAATCTCTTTTGCACTTTCGTCAAGGTTTGTGGCTATGGCGTAGTAGCCGTCGTATTTTTCCTCTTCATCGATCAGCGCCTGGTCAATGTCGTATGATTTCTCTGTCTTTCCTTCATCAGAACTGTTTTCAATCCTTTTAATAAAACGTGTTACATCATTGGGGCCTTTTTTATAGGTTTCAGGTTCCATGTTTTTTAATAGCTTCTTCGCCCGTTCTATCTGACGGTTCCGTATGGTTCTCTGGTACTCCATCATTTTGCGTGAAAAGGTGATAATGACTGACTGGGGAACCATGGCAGGTGATTTTACCCGTTTCTTTTTCCCGTTCTTTAAAATTTTTTCTTCATAAAATCCCAGATCTACAGCCTTGTCTGCGGGAATGACCTTATATGCCCTGTCAAGGTAGAGGGGCCTTTTGTCCGGATCGGATTTGTCAAACTCTTTCAGCGATCTGACGGACACAGAGGAATCGTCTGATAAAAGGCGGTAGTCATAATCGTTAAAAACTGCCTGTTTTAAATCAGCAGAAAGTTTTTTGACTGACTGGGTAACAATAAAACCCCTCCCGCCCATGGAGTTGAAATTTCTTATATTCAAGGAGCCAAGCCCCGCATCGGCACAGTAAATGAATTTTTTGCCATGGAGCATTTTTGCAAGCTTCTTTTCCAGGGGTACTGCGGTGGTCTGTTCATTGTCAGATCCGCAGGTAAGGCACATCGTCAGGGGGATCCCGTCAGCGTCCATAAATAGTCCCATCTCCACTAAGGGTGCGGGCTGATGCTGTTTGGAGATTCCGTATTTTCGGAAACCTTTTATCAGTTCTCCCGTAACTTGGTCAAGATAATCTTCATTCGGCGATTCCGTCTCAAAATAAAAGTTGGTGCAGTCATAATAGCATACCGAAGTGTTTCTTCTGACGATGCCGCAGCTGGAATCATACAGACAAGAAATGTATTCGTCATAATGGGCTGCCATAATATCCAGCGTGCGGTGTATATGCTGATAGTCAAAGGAGGGCTGCTCATAATAACGGTTAAGGTGCTTCAGACTATTAAGCTTGGATCCAGGGTATAAAATGCGGTCATAGGTAAGAAAGCGGTTTACAAGGTCAGGATCAAAGGTGATTCTGGAATCAGCGGTGACCTCTTTAAAAAAGGAGCCAACAGCCAGCTGATGGTAAAGCTGCTGGAGAAAAAAGTAGCCGATATTGAGGCTGGAGCTGGAAGAAGCGGGATTATTGGTGATTTTAATTTTCTCATTAAAATCAATTTTAACCTCCATGGAAACCCTGCCTTCTTTTTCTTCCCTGTTATATTTGGCGACCTGTTCCCTGGCATAAGCGAGAGGATCATCCGTAATCATAAGCAGTTCAGAATGTTTTCCGATACATGCAATATTTTTGGTTGTTGTCTTAGAGCCGTTACGGAAGCCTTTCTGGATAAAGTATGTGGGGTCTTTTGATTTTTTGTCATAATTAAGTTTCATGTCTTTATTATAACGCATTCTGTGTGTAAAGTCAATGCCGTACATTACCATACAACATATAAATTTCAAAATTTGACAAAAAAACAAGCCTTAAATGGCTTAAATAAGGGATTCTATAAAATTTAGATATTACGTAAGTGTTTAAAACCCGCATGGCTTGATGCCTGTAACAGGAAGCCAAAGGCTGAACTGTTACTACCAAAAACCCGAAAGTCTATTTGGTTGAC
>ERZ808041.163-NODE-163-length-71634-cov-13.945512_pt1 | contig 71634 bp, 56 predicted proteins | sample MGYA00380192_ERZ808041 | MGnify/ENA primary metagenome ERZ808041 (study PRJEB31490, sample SAMN06133412) | mouse gut metagenome | isolation source: Z1_1 | host: mice | place: China: Chengdu | collected 2015-05 ...
CTTTCATAAATCATAATCAAAATGATGTCATAAGTAAAATGTTTTGGAGGAACATACACACTTTATTTTACACCCTCCGATTGATTTATGGCAGGGGAAGAATTTGAGATTAATAGAGTTTCAAAGAACGGGACTTGGAATATGGATTTGTTATTTGGAAAAAAGGGACGCTGCTGTAAAAAATCTGGCTGAAATTGTGGACGCTTCAAACCAGTTTGTGGAAGAGAATCCCGATTATTTTCAGAGAGAGGATTATGACATTTGTATATATGTCGGACATGATGTATCATATGATGAAGCATATTATGCGTTGTCAAATCGTCGTCCAAGCTGGCGTTTTAAAATGGGGGGAATTGATTTTGGAATTAAGGGAGATTTCAGGCTGCAATATTTCTATGTGAGAGGGGAACAAAAGATGCAGCAATGTGTGGAAATGGGTAAGACAAAGATGGATATACCTGTGGTTCTATGGGATATGGAATGGCGCGAGATCAGCAATCAGGAAGAATATGATTTGAGTTTTCTGGATTGTTTCTCTAATTTACAATACTTCGTAGTGAATTTTGACAGTACAAGAGTCGACGATTATACAATTTTAAAAGAGCGAATTGAAGCACAGGTTCCGGGCTGCGAGGTCTATATGATACACGATGGAAAGTTATTGGTGCAAGACGCAGATGTCGCAGAGAAAAAGGGGCGGATACATGCATATAGTGAAGCAGTTCATAAGGATGCTGCCGAGGATGAGGAAGTAGCTGAATGACAGGTGGCGTGTGGAGAAAAATGGAGCGGTGAAGAGAAAGGAAAGTATGAGGACACAGAAGAAGGAAGAGCAGGGATGAGGATAAGAACGCGTTTAGCAGTTGTCGGGACTTTGGGTGTAGTTAGTTTGTGCGCGTGCGGCGGCAGTATACAGAGCAAGTTTGGATGGAAAGAAGAGAGAAGAACACAAGACGATGTTGGAGATTTCGACTTGGGGAAAAAGACGGTATATAGATTATGATGAGTATATGGCATTTATAGAGCAACAGAAGGAAGCTGCGTTATAAATCAACTGGTCGAGAATGCGCTAAATAATATTTTGTATATAGAAAAGGGAGCGTGACATGACAAGAAAGATAAGATGGCTGATGTGTGGGGCTGGTATGTGTTTAATTTTTGTGTCGGGGGGCATGCGGCGGTAGTTTGCGAAGTAAATTTACATGGGAAGACAGGAAAGAAGTAAGAAAAATCAAGGAATGGGCGGATGCGGTAGAACTGCTGGAAAAGGATAACCTAAAAATTTACAATTTCCATCTGGATGAGGAGAAAGTGACGGTATGGTATACGATGGAAGACTACCATATGGTATTAGAGAATATGGAGGAATTTATTGAATCCTCCGATCAATTCCTTGCAGAGAATTCAGAATATTTTGGAACGGAGGATTTTGAGATTACGGTACGTTGTGTGGGGGAGAACCAACCGACGATATTGTACTCTCAAACCGTTTCGTAGATGATTATTTCGACATAGGCGGGGTGGAGCTGGATATAGAAGATACTTATAAAATGCAGTATCTTTATATTGCAATCAGGAACGGATTCTATCTGGATATGGACAACGATCAGGTAAAGATAGATGTTCCGGTTCTGCTCTTGAACAGAATGTGGCATGAGATACGGGATCAGGAGGAATTTGATCTGTCATTTCTTGATTATTTTGTAAATCTGGAATATATTATCATAAATATAGAAGGGGACGAAGAATTCGACTACACCGTGTTAAAAGACCGGATCGAAGCTAAAATTCCAGATTGCAAAGTGTATATTATGGACAACGGGGAGTCACTGGTAAAGGAAGCGGAAAATAAATGAACAAATTTCTGTTATAAAAAGAACAGGAAGAATAAAAATCCCCTCTTGACAAAACGAAACGCCGCTCGTATGATAAACAATAAGAAAAAGGTGATGAGAAAGAGGAGTACACACGAGTCTCGCCGCAGAGAGAGGAATCCATCGGCTGCAAGATTCCTTGGAAAGAGATGTGTGGAAGGTAGCTTTTGAACCGGAGTGCCCAGAACGCACAGCGCAGGCATCCTGTAAGGATGCGCCGTGCAGTAAGCATTCACGTGTGGTTTACGTTAGCAAACCGCCGGTTAAGCAGGAATACGCAGACCGGAGACGAGATCAGTTTTTCTGATGAACAAAGGTGGTACCGCGATCATTCGCCCTTTGCATCCAACGGATGCAGAGGGCGTTTTTTACTCTATAGGAAACACTGTGTTGCTGTAAAACGTGAAAGTGATGATTCCTATAGAGTAAAAAAGCCCTGCCGGGCAGGAGGCGCACCTCGCGGAGAAGAAGTTAGCTGTAAACAGTACCGCTCGGGCGCGGAGAATCCGGCAGGTGGACTCTTTGTTCTTGCAGAAAATTAGAAAAGGAGAGAACAATATGTGTCAGAATTGCAATAGCAAAGAACTTGCAAAGACCTACGACCCGAAGGGTATCGAGGGACGGCTTTATAAGAAATGGGAGGATAACGGTTATTTTCACGCCGAGGTTGACCGCAGCAAAAAACCGTTTACGATTGTAATGCCGCCGCCAAACATCACGGGACAGCTTCATATGGGACATGCGCTCGACAATACGATGCAGGATATTTTGATCCGCTATAAGAGAATGCAGGGTTATAACGCGCTGTGGCAGCCGGGAACGGATCACGCATCGATTGCGACAGAGGTAAAGGTCATCGAGAACTTAAAGCAGCAGGGAATCGACAAGCACGACTTAGGGCGCGAAGGTTTTCTTGAGAAGTGCTATGAGTGGAAGGACGAGTACGGCAGCCGTATCATCAACCAGCTCAAGAAAATGGGATCTTCCGCCGATTGGGAGAGAGAACGTTTCACGATGGATCAGGGGTGCTCCGACGCGGTTCTTGACGTATTTGTAAAGCTGTACGAGAAAGGGATGATTTACAAAGGTTCCCGTATCGTTAACTGGTGTCCGGTCTGCAAGACCTCCATTTCCGACGCTGAGGTAGAGCATGAGGAGCAGGACGGCTTTTTCTGGCACATCAATTATCCGGTAGTCGGCGAGGAGGGCAGATTTGTGGAGATCGCCACCACAAGACCGGAGACGTTGTTCGGAGATAGTGCGGTTGCGGTAAATCCTGATGATGAGCGCTACAAGGATATCGTTGGGAAAATGTTAAAGCTCCCGATGACCGACCGCAAGATTCCGGTCATCGCGGACGCTTATGTTGACAAGGAATTTGGAACAGGCTGTGTGAAGATCACACCGGCGCATGACCCGAACGACTTCGAGGTTGGAAAACGTCACAATTTGGAAGAAATCACGGTCATTAATGACGACGCGACAATGAACGCGTATGCCGGAAAATACGCCGGAATGGATCGTTACGAGTGCCGCAAGGCGTTGGTTGCGGACTTGGAGGCACAGGGACTTCTTGTCAAAGTAGAACCGCATTCGCACAATGTCGGCACGCATGACCGCTGCGGTACGACGGTAGAGCCGATGGTAAAGCAGCAGTGGTTCGTAAAGATGGACGAACTCATCAAGCCGGCGGTTGAGGCGGTAAAGAGCGGAGAAATCAAGCTTCTGCCAAAGCGCATGGAAAAGACTTATTTCAACTGGACCGATAATATCCGTGACTGGTGCATTTCCAGACAACTCTGGTGGGGACACCGGATTCCGGCATATTACTGCCCGGACTGCGGCGAGATGGTCGTAGCAAAGACCGCTCCGAAGAAATGCCCGAAGTGCGGATGCGACCATATGGAGCAGGATCCGGATACGCTGGACACATGGTTCTCCTCCGCGCTGTGGCCGTTCTCAACGCTCGGCTGGCCGGAGAAGACACAAGACCTCGACTACTTCTTCCCGACAGATGTTCTGGTAACGGGGTACGATATTATTTTCTTCTGGGTTATCCGTATGATCTTCTCGGGTTATGAGCAGATGGGTAAGGCGCCGTTCCATACGGTATTGTTTCACGGACTGGTAAGAGACTCGCAGGGGCGCAAGATGAGCAAGTCTCTCGGAAACGGAATCGACCCGCTCGAGGTCATCGACAAGTACGGTGCGGATGCGTTGCGTCTGACGCTGATTACCGGAAATGCGCCGGGAAACGATATGCGTTTCTACTGGGAGCGCGTGGAGGCGTCAAGAAACTTTGCAAATAAGGTATGGAATGCATCCCGTTTTATCATGATGAATCTCGAGGGCGCGGATGAGGTGACAACGCCGCGGGCAAGTGAGCTTAAGCCTGCCGACAAGTGGATTATTTCCAGAGTCAATACGCTGGCAAAAGACGTGACCGAGAACATGGACAAATATGAGATGGGAATCGCGGTGCAGAAGGTCTACGATTTCATTTGGGACGAGTTCTGCGACTGGTACATCGAGATTACAAAGGTACGCACCTATAATAAAGAAAACGATCCGGTGTCTGCAAATGCGGCGTTCTGGACGCTAAAGACCGTGCTCACGGAAGCGCTTAAGCTTCTGCACCCGTTCATGCCGTTTATTACGGAGGAAATCTTCTGCACGCTGCATCCAGAGGAAGAGACGATTATGTTGGCAAAGTGGCCGGAGTATAAGGAAGAGTGGAACTTTGCAGCAGAAGAAGAGATGCTTGAGCACTGCAAGGATCTGGTAAAAGGAGTCCGCAATGTCCGCACGGAAATGGATGTGCCGCCGTCGAAAAAGGCGAAGCTCTTTATTGTGGCGGAGGATGCAGCGCTGCGGGAGACATTTATGCTGACCAAAGAGGTTTACCAGAATCTTGCGGGGGCAAGCGAGATCGCAGTGCAGTCTGACAAGACGGCCGTCGGAGAGGATGCCGTATCCGTCGTGATTCCGGGTGCGACCTTGTATCTGCCGCTTGAAGATCTGGTGGACTTCGAGAAGGAGAGAGAACGTCTGACCAGGGAGAAAGAACGTTTGACCAGAGAACTTGCGCGTTCCAAGGGCATGCTCTCCAACGAAAAGTTCCTGAGCAAGGCGCCGGAGGCAAAGGTACAGGAAGAAAAGGAGAAGCTTGCGGGCTACGAGCAGATGATGGCGCAGGTCGAAGAACGTTTGGCACAGATGGGGCGTTAAAAGACGGTATCGTTTTTTTTCAGAAATAACCTTAAAAGTAGTCTACATTTGAAATATTTGCTTGAAAAAGTGTCATGGAATTGGTATGCTATATAATAGAAGAAAATGTATGTCACTTTGCATGATTCAATGTTGATGATAGAATAAGGGAGTGGCTGATTATGGCAAACCTTACAGAACAAAAACCGATGATCCGTATCACATATGACGAGATGGAAGCATATATACTGCTCCCGGAACCGGAGCTTGATACGGTCTATACTGTTCCGCAGTTAATGCAGGAGTTGGCGGAAAAGGGAATTACATATGGAATTGACAAGGAACGGCTTTCCGGTATCATCGAGGGAAGAGCGTATAATACCGAGGTTTTGGTTGCCAAGGGAACAAGAGAGGTCGACGGAATCGACGGTTATTATGACTACAACTTTGATTCTAATCTGGACGGTAAGCCGAAGATGCTTCCGGATGGTTCGGTGGACTACTGGTCCGTCCATTCGATTGAGTCTGTAGTTGCAGGGCAGGTCATTGCTGTCTATCATCCTGCGATTGAGGGACAGGACGGCATGAATATTAAGGGCAAGCCGATTTCTGCAAGGCGTGGAAGAGAGCAGATGCCGATTAAGGGCAAAGGTTTTGAACGGCAGGATGATAATATCACTTACACTGCGGCGATTGACGGTAAGATCGAGATGCAGAATGACAGAATCGTGATTCTTCCGATCCATGAGGTGCAGGGAAATGCGGAGCTTTCCTCGGGCAATATTGATTTCAGAGGAGATGTTGTGATTCATGGCGGTGTGGAAAGCGGTGTGAAGATTCGAGCAACAGGTTCTATTACGGTTGACGGAGTTGTGGAAGCCTGCACGCTCGAGGCGGGCAAGGATATTATCTTAAGGAGTGGAATGCTCGGCGGCAACAAGGCTTCAGTGAAGACCAAAGGAGGGATCACGGCGAAGTTCTTTGAGTTTACGACGATCGAGTGCGAGGGTGATATTCAGGCGGATGTGCTGATGGACTGTAATGTAATGTGCTATGGACAGTTGATTTTAAACGGGCACAGGGGCAGTATCATCGGCGGCAGGATTCATGCGATCCGCGGAGTGCTTGTATCTTCGCTCGGTAACGATGCGGAGAAGCGCACGGAGATATTTGTCGGAGCGGGCATTGATGTATACAGCCGCCTGCGCGTACTTGAGAAGAAGATCGAGGCAACACGTGAAGAATTGAATAAAATCGAAGAAGGTCTTGGAAAGTTCGAGAAGCTTTCCAAAGAACGCGGCGTCAGCTATGCGAATGATCCGCGAAGGACGACGCTGCTTCGGGTGAAGATCAAAGATACGGCGGTTCTTGCCAGCGATGAAGTAGAGGCGAAGAAGCTTAAGATTCTTGCCGAAGGCGCGCGCGGTGCATGCGTGTCTGTGATTCGGGAAGTTTACCCGGGCGTCGTCATCAATATTGACGAACTCAAGTTCACATTGAAGAATATCGGTACAGGAATAGAATTTTATAAAATGCCGGATAAGATCGCGACCAGACCATGCTATGCGGGTGTCGAATAGCGATAGTTTCTGCGACAAAAATTGCTTGATTATTGTCACCACTATATTATAATGGAAAAGTGAATAATATAGTGGTGATTTTTATGTATATAGAAGACTGTTTGAGTGAAGGTGGGATCATTTATGATAAATTTTGAAGAAGAACTGAAGAATTTTAAGCCGAGTCTGGAAGTCGAGGAGGCGGAACAGGCGATATATAATCATGAACTGACGGATATGACCGATGTGCTGCAGGAAATGTTGCGGGATATGAAGTGCGGCATGTAGGAACTTATGAATCAGGAATCATGAAATGAGGTTATAGATGGAATGTAATAATTGTGGAGCGAAGCTGGGCAAGGACAATGTCTGCCCGAATTGCGGAACCAATGTGAGAATATATAAGAAGATCATGATGGCTTCTAATGCGTACTACAATGATGCGTTGGAAAAGGCGGGTGTTAGGAATCTCTCGGGCGCCATCTGGAGCCTAAAGGAGAGTCTTCGCTTCAATAAGATGAATATAGATGCGAGAAATCTGCTGGGGCTTATTTATTTTGAGATGGGAGAAGTCGTGGAGGCGCTGACTGAGTGGGTCATCAGCAAGAATTACCGACCGAAGGAGAATATTGCCAGCCGATATCTGGATGAGATTCAGAACAATCAGTCGAGACTTGAGACGATCAACCAGACGATCAAGAAATACAATCAGGCGCTGCTTTACTGCAAGCAGGACAGCAGGGATCTTGCGATTATTCAGCTCAAAAAGGTCCTTTCGTTGAACCCGAAGCTTGTGCAGGGCCATCAGCTCCTGGCGCTTCTCTATATACAGGAGCAGAAGTACGATCTGGCGAAGAAGTCCCTGCGGAATGCCGGAAAGATCGATGCGGACAACACCACGACGCTCCGTTACTTAAAGGAGGCAAACGCGGGGCTTCGGGTGGCGAACCCGGGCAAGAAGCAGAAGAATGACGAACTGATTTCCTATCAGAGCGGAAATGAGACGATCATTCAGCCGCGTTATTTAAAAGACAATTCAGCAGTGACTACGATCGTAAATATGCTGCTTGGAATTGCAATCGGCGTAGCAGTCACATGGTTTTTGGTCGTGCCGGCTGTAAGGCGCGACGTCCAGGATCAGGCGAAGGCGGAGGTGCTTGAGGCAAATAATACAATCGCGTCAAAGAATCAGAATATCAGCGCCCTGGAGACGCAGATTGAGGATCTGACGGCGCAGATTTCTGATGCTAAGAACGAGGAGGAGAACAGCGCCAGCCAGATCAATACTTACGAACAGCTTCTGCAGGCATATACCGCATATGTGGAAGAGGATATTGAGGCGGCAGGAACCGCGCTCGGCAATGTTAACGAGGAGTACTTAAGCGATACGGCGGCAGGCATTTACGATACGATTAACGCGCAGGTCAATGCGGATTATATCAGTGCGATGTACCAGCAGGCGACGGAAGCCTACAATGCGCAGGAATTTGGTCAGGCGATAGAGGACTACGAGAAGGTGATCGAGCTTGACGAGACATACGAGAACGGAAACGCACTCTACTATCTTGCGCAGTCCTACCGCAGAAACGATGACCTGAAAAACGCCAAGGTCTACTATCAGAAGGTTGTGGAATTATATCCGGGTACGGAGCGTGCAGCGAATGCTCAGAGATATCTGGATATCGAAGAATAGCATACAACATAAAATACGAAAGACGTCGAAGAAATGCCGGTCATTTCTTGCGGCGTCTTTTGCGTTTTATTTTGTTTTTTGTTACAGCAGCATATGATCACAGGAGGGAATGAAAGCATGGAAAGATATTGTGAGCGGGAAGGGAACTGCCTTAGAATCAAGGTTCCGAAGGAATTAGACCACCATGAGGCAGGGAGGCTCAAGTTGGAAGCGGATATGATGATCGACGCATACCATGTCAAAACGTTGATTTTTGATTTCGGTGAGACGGAATTTATGGACAGCTCGGGAATCGGCGTGCTCATCGGGCGGAGCAAAAAGATGGGCTATTACGGGGGAGAAGTCTACGCACAGCATTTGAATGGCAGGGTTCAGAAAATATTCCGGGTGTCGGGGCTTCATGCGCTGATACAGACGGATATGCCGGACAAAGAATAGTCAGAAAGGAAATGGAGAATCTATGATGCAGAGTAAAAATGAAATGAAACTAAGCTTTGACGCGCGTTCCGTCAATGAAGGATTCGCAAGGGTGGCGGTAGCGGCGTTTATTACAGAGTTGAACCCTACATTAGACGAAGTGGCGGATGTGAAGACAGCAGTCTCCGAGGCGGTGACGAATGCGATCATTCACGGGTACGACGATCCGTGTGAAAAGGTGGAGCTTTTGTGCAGGATTAACAGAAATCAGGTAGAAATCGCGGTAACGGATACCGGAAAGGGAATCCCGGACGTGGCGAAGGCGATGGAACCGTTTTATACGACAAAGCCGGAACTGGAGCGCTCGGGCATGGGATTTGCATTTATTGAGGCGTTTATGGACGAGGTGCGGGTGACTTCTGAGGTGGACAAGGGTACTTGTGTGTGGATGCGGAAAAGAATCGGCGCACAGGAAGGTTAGTACATATGGAGCGTTTGGTGGAATTGATGGAACAGGCACACGGAGGGGATAAGCGGGCAAGAGATTGTCTGGTATCTGAAAATCTGGGATTGGTGCATGCGGTTGCCAGAAGGTTCGACAATCGGGGGCATGACAGGGAGGAAATTTTTCAGATTGGCTGCATCGGATTGATGAAGGCGATCGACAAATTTGACGTTTCTCTGCAGCTCGCGTTTTCTACCTACGCAGTACCGATGATAACCGGGGAAATTCGACGTTTCCTGCGGGATGACGGTATGGTGAAGGTCAGCAGGACGTTAAAGGAGAACGGGTATAAGATCAGCAGAGCAAGAGAAAATCTGGTACGGGAACTCGGAAGAGAGCCGTGTATGGAGGAAATTGCAGCAGCAGTCGAGTTAAGACCTGAAGAAATCGTGCTTGCACTTGAGGCGAACCGGGAGGTGGAGTCCATTTATCAGCCGGTCTATGAGAGGGACGGGGACGAGCTGCTGCTGATCGACCAGATCGACGGAGGAGACGGGGGTGGCAGAGAGGAACCGGAAAAAGAGGCGGTGTTAAACCAGATGGTCGTAAGCCAGCTTTTGGACATGCTTGGCGAGCAGGAGCGGAGGCTTATAGAACTGCGCTATTTTGATGGAAAGACACAGAGCGAGGTCGCCGGGATTCTCGGCATGAGCCAGGTACAGGTCAGCCGTACGGAAAAGCGGACATTGCTGCGCCTGCGCGAGAAAATGCTTTTGTGATGCCCAAATAGCTCGTGGATATTGCGGTTTGAGGAAAAAAATGTTACTTTATTAGTAGGTGAATTTTACGAATATAGAAAGATACGCAGGAGGATGCAGGATGAACATAAGAACGGTATCGGATATGGAACGGAACAATAAGATGGCGATGTATTGTCATTTGTTTGAGGCATTGATTATTACAATTACTTTTATCGGGGAACTTCTGATCGGAAACCGCACGATTCTTTATGCTCTGACTGTGGCGGTGCTCGCAATGGCGCCGGTGATCGTGGAACTTTATTTCTGGAGCAGGGATCATGAACATGTGATGATTAAGCATCTGGTCGCGCTGGGATTTGCGGTGATGTACACGTTTATTTTGTTTACGACGACAAACTGTATGACGTTCCTTTATGTCATACCGATGGTACTTGTAATTTCTGTTTACAATGATACGGCATATGCGTTGAAGATTGATATCGGAATTGTTCTTGAAAATCTCATTGTGGTCATCGGTGGGATGCTGACAGGCGGCTTCGGTTTCCGGGATATGGGATCGGGACTTCTGCAGCTTATGGTCGTCGTACTGGTCGGCGTATATTCCTTTCTGGCGGCGAAGACGTCTGAGGCGAACAGTAAGCAGAAGCTTGCGAATATCGAGGAGGCGCAGAGCCGGACAGAAAATGTGCTTGGAGATGTCTCACGCAATGCGCGGATCATGCGGGAGGGGATTAACGAGATCCATGAGAAGGTGGAGCGCCTGCAGGAGGCTTCCGGCTCGACCAGAGATGCGATGAGCGAGGTTACGTCGGGAGCGACAGAGACTGCGGAGGCAGTGCAGAGGCAGATGGAGCAGACTGAGCAGATCAGCGGACGCGTGGAGCAGGTCAACGATGCGGTATTGGAAATTGCGGAACGAATGAAGAATACGTTATCGGTGCTTGATGCCGGAAAGCAGGATGTAGATACGCTTGTCAGAGAGGTCGAGACTTCCGTGCAGGATAGTGTGGACGCGGCGGAAAAGCTTGAAACGCTGAATCAGTACATCGCGGAGATGAACACGATTGTGGAGCTTATCAGCGGAATCACGTCGCAGACAAGCCTTCTCGCGCTTAACGCGAGTATTGAAGCGGCGCGCGCAGGGGAGGCGGGAAGAGGTTTTGCGGTCGTTGCGACAGAGATATCCGCGCTCGCCACGCAGACAAAGGATGCGACGGCACATATCACGGATCTGATCGGCAATGTCTCGGGCTCGATCAGAGAGGTCGTGACGGTCATCCGCAATATGATAGGGGGCATCAATGAGGAGAAGGAATCCACCGGAAATACGGCGGAAAGCTTTGGAAAAATCGAGGAGCATACCTATGCGATCCGCGATAATGTAGCGCAGTTGACGGACAGCGTGGAACAGCTAAAGGATGCCAATAAACAAATCGCTGATTCCATCCAGACAATCTCCGCTGTCTCAGAGGAGGTGTCCGCGCACGCGAATGAGACGCTTGAGGCGGAGAAAGAAAATATGCAGAATTTGCTGGCGATTGCAGGGAGATCGCAGGAGTTGATTGCGCTCACACAGGAGGATGCGGAAAAATAAGACATGCCTTTGCTTCAGAACCACGGAGGGTTAAATGTATGGCGCAGCATGCCGATATACTAATATAGGATAGGATTGAGATTGACTCAGCCGTCGGTTCTGGTTTGACCTGGCGGCAGTACAGGGAGGTATGAGTTATGGCATTGACGATTAATGCGGCGGGCTTTGGAACGCTGGCAGAGAGAACCGGAAACGCGGATGCCGCAGGGAGGGCGGAAGCGCAGGCGGCAGGAAGAAAGAGCATTTACGGCGGGAATTCAATGTTTGCCGATCCGGTTGCACAGCGAAGGGAAGAGGCGAGGAAGCAGGCGTGGAATGTCGTGAAGAACGCCTGGGACGGCGATAAATATATCGATGATTCAATTCAGCAGCGGCGTGACCACTATGCAGAACTTGAGAAGCTTCGTGGGGAACTTCGGACGTCGCTTTCCGATACGGATCAGGAGATGGAGAATCTGCGGGAACAGTTTCAGGTGGCAGCAGATTCCGAGGAGCAGCAGGATCTGGAACTGCTCAAAAAGGAGCAGGATTATCAGAATGGAATACTTCATGAAGGGCTTACCGACGAAGAACGGGAGCGCCTTGTCTGGATTCATAAGAAGCCGCTCACAGAGTATCAGACCAATGCACTGGACATCAACGACCGTGCCGGCAATCTGAAGAGACAGCTTGAGGATGCAGAGCATCAGATGATGGATGATACCGCGAATATCAACCGGATCAAGCTGGCTCGTCTCAAGGAGCATCCGATGATCGATGCGCAGAATGCGGCGGACGAGATCATGGACGCGGCGAATAAGGAAATTGTCGGAATGTTGATGCAGGACGCCAAGGATCATGTCGACGAGCAGATGGAGGAGGAACAGAAGAAAGCCGAGGAGAACATGGAGGAGAAGGAGCAGCGCGAGGAAGAACTGGAAGAGATCAAGCTGGAGCGCGCTATCGAACGCGCCATGCTCGAGGGGACGGACGAAGCGGTCGAGGAAGCGAAGCAGATCAAGCGTCGGAACGAAACGGCGGACATCCGGCTCGATGAGATGGTGGATATCACATCAGGCGATAAGGTACAGAAGGATGTGAACCAGAATCTTAGCGATATTAAGAGCAATATGAAGGTTCTGGAAGCAGATCTTAAGGGAATACAGGTGGATGAACAGGTCTGATTCATACAGGGGCTGTCTGGTATAACCAGGCAGCCTTTTTTACTCTATAGGAAATACCGTGTTGCTGTAAGGCGTGAAATATTTTACAAAATGGAAAGAACGTCAAATAATATAAATGTAAAAATACTTGTAATTTTCTAAAAAAAGTATTAAAATTTAATAGTAGAGTTGGTCATACCACATACCTCGTGACCAGTTCGATGGGAGTATCATATTTTTAATGAATAAGATAAGGAGGAGAAAGTTATGTTATTCCAAATTTACGGCGATAATGCCATGTATCAGCTGCTTGGATGGGTGCTGGTATTTGCGGGACTGGTAATCTGCAATGAGATTGCCCGCCGCACAAAGGCAGGAGGAGCGTTCTTTTTCTTAGTTCTTCCGGCAGCGCTTACCGTATATTTTGTCGCAATCGCAATCGGCGCGGCAAACGGAGCGGAATGGGCGCTGAACAACCAGACGCATGTATATATGAACGGCTGGTTCCATTACGCGAAGCTGTATGCGGCAGTAGCGGGCTGCATCGGTTTCATGATGATCAAGTACAAATGGGGTGTCGGTGCGAAGGATTGGTTCAAGCCGTTCCCGTTCGTCATCGTTGCAATCAACATTTTGATCGCAGTCGGTTCTGATTTCGAGTCGGCAATCAAAGGTGCGCAGGCGCTTGCGGAGACAGGCTCCAGATACTGGCTGTCCAATGAGGGCGTATGGCTCTACGGAGGATGGTGGAACTGGGTAAACGGTATTGCAGGTATTCTGAACATTTTCTGTATGACAGGCTGGTGGGGAATCTACACCTCCAAGAAGAAGGACGATATGTTGTGGCCGGATATGACCTGGTGCTTTATTATTGCATATGATGTGTGGAACTTCGAGTATACATACAGCAATCTTCCGACGCATTCATGGTACTGTGGCGTAGCATTGCTGCTCGCACCGACTTTTGCCAACATGTTCTGGAATAAGGGCGGATGGATTCAGAACCGTGCGAATACACTGGCTATCTGGTGTATGTTCGCGCAGGTATTTCCGCTGTTCCAGGTGGGAGCAAAGTTTGCGGTACTTCCGACTCTCTACGGACCGGAGTGGACAAATGGTCTTGAGCTGTCTACGGCAGCGCAGCCGACCTATGCAAACCCGACGGCACAGGGCGTTGTTGCACTGCTTGCACTCGCAGTGAATGTAATCTGCCTGACGGCAATTATCAAGCGTTCCATCGAGCAGAAGAAGAATCCGTATAAGAACGAGATCTTTACAGATCAGAAGGATTTCAAGATTGCTATGGCACGTGCAGAGGAGAAATAGATTTCACGTTTTCAGAGAAATACGAACGGTAAGATACAGGGCTTTGCGCTTTCTGCCAAGTTGGCAGAGAATGGTGCAAAGCCCTGTATTTTTTCGCAAAAAAAAATATATATCGCAAAATACGTTTTATGGAAAAAATATCAAAAGAGTTATTGACAACTAACTATTGTTAGAATATACTAACTCATGTAAGGAAATGAAACTTATTATCAACAGTAAGGCACAGGGAAGAAAGAGGATGAGAGGATGCCGTTATCTATGGTAAAAGAAGGAGAACCCAATGTAATCAGGAAGGTCGGAGGAAAAGAGGAGACAAAAAAGTTTCTTGAGAACCTCGGATTTGTGACCGGCGGTATGGTGACCGTCGTTTCCTCCATTGGCGGGAACATGATCGTGAACGTCAAAGATTCCAGAGTTGCCATCGGAAAAGATATGGCAAATAAAATTATAGTATAGGTTGACGGGCGGATGCCGGGAGAAACTTATGCAGAGAAGGAGCAGATTATGAAGACATTAAAGGAAGTTGCCTGCGGGCAGAGCGCAAGAGTTAAGAAGCTGACCGGGGAAGGTCCGGTGAAGAGGCGCATTATGGACATGGGAATTACCAAGGGTGTTGACGTCTATGTGAGAAAGGTTGCACCGCTCGGCGATCCGGTCGAGGTGACAGTCAGAGGCTACGAATTATCCTTGCGCAAATCCGATGCGGAAATGATTGAAGTGGAGTAATTTTTTTTGAGTAAGGGTTAGGTGAAACTAACCAAAGCGAATTTATCAGAGGAAAAGAGGAACAGAAAATGGCAGTTAAAATTGCATTGGCAGGTAACCCCAACTGCGGTAAGACGACATTGTTCAACGCGCTCACGGGTTCCAACCAGTTCGTTGGAAACTGGCCCGGCGTTACGGTAGAGAAGAAGGAAGGCAGGCTGAAGGGACATAAGGATGTCACCATCATGGATTTGCCGGGAATTTATTCGCTGTCTCCGTATACTTTGGAGGAGGTCGTGGCGAGAAATTATCTCATTACGGAGCGTCCGGATGCGATCATCAATATCGTAGATGGAACGAATATCGAGCGAAATCTGTATCTGTCCACACAGATCATGGAGCTTGGAATTCCGGTGATCATGGCGGTCAACATGGCGGATCTCTTAGAGAAGAACGGCGAGAAGATTCATGCAGATAAGCTGAGTCAGAAGCTTGGATGTGAAGTTGTGGAGATTTCTGCCCTGAAGGGAACCGGCATCCAGAAGGCGGCAGAGAAGGCGGTCGCACTGGCACAGAGGAAGGGCAGCGCGGCACCTGTCCATGAATTTTCCGAAGGGGTCGAGAGTGTCATTCGCGAGGTCGCGGCGAAGCTTACAGGCGTTCCCGAGGAACAGAAACGTTTCTTCGCGATCAAGCTTCTTGAGCAGGACGATAAGATGAAAGACCGGATGAAGAGCGCGCCGGATGTATCGGCTGAAGTAAAGAAGCTGGAAGATATGTTTGACGACGATACGGAGAGCATCATCACGAACGAGCGTTATGTATACATATCTTCTATCATTGGCGATTGCGTGACGAAGGCGAAGAACGGCGAGAAGCTTTCGATTTCCGATAAGATTGACCGTGTTGTGACGAACCGTATCGCGGCGATTCCGATTTTTGCAGCGGTTATGTGGCTTGTTTACTATGTGTCTGTCACAACAGTCGGAGGAATTCTGACAGACTGGACGAACGATACGCTGTTCGGCGAGTGGATCATTCCGGGAGCACAGACCTTATTTGAGAATATCGGCTGCGCGGACTGGCTGACTGGACTGATCGTTGACGGTGTGATTTCCGGTGTCGGTGCAGTGCTCGGTTTCGTACCGCAGATGCTTGTGTTATTTATTTTCCTCGCATTTTTAGAGTCCTGCGGTTATATGGCGCGTGTTGCGTTTATCATGGACCGTATTTTCCGTAAATTCGGACTTTCCGGAAAATCCTTCATACCGATGATGATTGGAATGGGGTGCGGCGTACCGGGCGTTATGGCTTCCCGTACCATCGAGAATGACCGTGACCGCAAGATGACGATTATGACGACGACCTTTATTCCGTGCGGAGCGAAGCTGCCGATCATTGCATTGATTACCGGTGCGTTTTTCGGCAATGCGGGATGGGTCGCATGGAGCGCTTATATTTTAGGTATCGCAGCAATCATTTGCTCCGGTATTATCTTAAAAAAGACAAAGATGTTCTCCGGTGAGCCGGCGCCGTTCGTTATGGAGCTTCCGGCATATCACTGGCCGACCGTTTCCAATGTGCTTCGCAGTATGTGGGAGCGTGGTTGGTCCTTTATCAAGAAGGCGGGAACGATTATTACGTTATCTACGATTGTACTCTGGTTTTTAATGAATTTCGGATGGGCGAACGGCGGATTCGGAATGCTTGATTTTGAAGGTTTGGAAGGCGTAGCGCTCGAGACAGCGCAGGCAGGATGCCTTCTTGCCAAGATCGGTTCAGCGATCGCATGGATTTTCACACCGCTTGGATGGACGCAGAGCGGCAGCGGTTGGAAGATGACGGTTGCGGCAGTCAGCGGTCTGATTGCAAAGGAAAACGTCGTTGCAACTTTCGGTATGCTTTTCGGTTTTGCGGAAGTGGCGGAGGATGGAACAGAAATCTGGGGCAGTCTCGCTACGGTTCTGACCCCGGTCGCAGCGTATGGTTACCTGGCATTTAACCTGTTGTGTGCGCCGTGCTTTGCGGCAATGGGTGCAATCAAACGTGAGATGAATAACGCGAAGTGGTTCTGGTTCGCAATCGGATATCAGTGTGGTCTTGCTTACATTGTCTCCATGTGTATTTACCAGATCGGTACGCTTATTACAACAGGCGTATTCGGCATCGGAACCGTGGCAGCTTTCCTGTGCGTGATCGGTTTTATTTATCTGTTATTCCGTCCGTATAAGGAGAGCGACACATTAAATGTAAATATGAAAAGCGTAGCGGGCGCAAAATAAAAAGTGTAGTGAGCATGGAACTGGAAAAGGAGGAAGGACATGGGAACGTTTGTAGTCGGTGCGGTTTTGGTCGGGATTGTGTGTCTGATCGTGCGGAGCATGATCCGCGATAAGAAAAATGGAAAATCTTTGCAGTGCGGCGGTGATTGTAAACACTGCGGAGGGCATTGCGGTTGAGCGGGCAGGACGGTACGCTGCCTTGGGATTATCTGAATGGACAGTAGATAAGAAGATACAATATGTTTGCTTAGGGCAGTATCTTTTCGGAGTGCTGCAAAACCGTCCTGCTTTGTAATATGCCCTTGTCAGGCAGACAGGTCAAATATCTAAAACAGGGTACTGATAAATGACCACACTAGCGAATGTGTCAGCGCGCTAGATGAGTTTACCTTTTAAACTTTTTAATAAAAGTATTACAACAAGCGTTGCAGTTAGAAAATCTGTTAAAGGCTGTGCACATAATATTCCAGTATATCCCCATAGATGAGACATAGTTATAAGAATAGGAATAAAAATAAGTCCTTGGCGGCTTAATGTGGCAATTAAAGTTGCTCTGCCATCTCCTGTTGCCTGGAATACACAGGTGCTTATTAAAATAATTGCACTGAATCCTATACCTAAAACTTGATAACGTAAAATCTGTGTTCCAGCAGATATGATAGAAGTATCTTCCATAAATACGGAAATTAAGTTAGGTGCAAAAATTGCTAGAATGATAGCACAGAGAAATGCTGAGCAAAGCTCAAACGTATAAACAAATTTCAGTATATTTTTTAATCTTGTAAAGTTTTCTTTTCCATAGTTGTATCCGATAAGTGGAAGAGAGGAGAAGGAAAAGGAGACTAAAAGCATGGTGCAAATCATAGTACATTTACCAGCAATACTCCATGCGGCAATAATGTCATTTCCATAAGGAGAAAGAAAACGATTGGTTATAGTCATAGCGAAACTATTCATCAAGTTGTTGAGTGCAGCGGGAATACCAATAGCAGATACCAACTTAATGTCTGTCCAGTTAAAGTGTACACATTTAGGTGATATAGTAATCCATTCCGCTTTTCGATAAAATATAAAATAAACTAAAAGCGAACATGTATTACCTATAACGGTAGCGATTGCTGCACCAGCGGCTCCTTTATTTAATACAAAGATAAAAATCGGGTCTAAAATGATGTTCACTACAGAACCAGTAATGGAACCAATCATGGAAGCCTTTGCCATTCCCTCAGCTCGAAGTAAGTTCATAGGCGTATTACATGCTAAAATTATCGGAGCACCGAGGACAATGTATGTATAATAATTAGACGCATGTGAATATGTAGCATTATTTGTTCCGAGTAGCGTAAGGAAAGGATTCTTTATTAGTAATAAGAAAATTGCAAAAATACTTCCCAAAAGTAAGGCTCCATAAAGGCAAAATGCACTAATTTGTTTAGTGCTTTTTTTCTGATTGCTTCCCATAAGACGGGAGATAAGAGAGCTTCCGCCAACTCCAAAAATATCTCCCAAAGCAATTAGAATCATAAAGACTGGTGAAATCAAAGCAACACCGGCGACGATGTCTGTATTACCGGTACTAGCGATGAACCAAGTGTCTGCTAGATTATATAAAAGCATAACAATTTTTCCAAATACAGAAGGTAGTGCTAGCGAAAAAAAAGCCTTATGCACTGGTACACTTTCAAATAAAGCTGTTCTAGAATTTGTATTAGACATAGAATCTCCTCGTTTCTTTTTTTATTAAATTAAATTATATTATACTTATTTTTATAAAAAAAATATGACATGTGTCACAAGGCGGTACGATGAAAGAAATTTTTGATGAGAGTTTGAAGGAAAGATACTTAAAGAAATATCAGATAGAAAAGATTTTTGATACGCCAAATCTGGAATTTCACTTGTTTTGTTATGAAGCAGGAGAATCCATGAGTAGTCTGCGATCACCATCCAGATATTTGAAGTTTATTGTAGATGGTAAATGGGATATTTATTCCGTGAATGAGGAGGGAAAGATATATCTAATTAAACATGCAGATAATTTTTCCATAATGGGTGATATTGAATTTTTTAGCGGTATCGAAACGGGAAATATTCAGGAAGTAAAAGAGTCCGTGTATAGTTTGGAACTTTCTTTGGAGAAGTACAGAAAAGTTCTGTTAGAAGATAATGCATTCTTACGTTTTCTTTGTAGAAATATGACACAAAAGTTGCTAGGTTCGTTTATTGGAACTGCTAACCATGCTACATTGGAGGAACAACTGCTTCAGTATATGCGTTATGAGTGTGAGGATGGCAGGATTACAAACATTGAAGAAGCAGCTTTTCGGCTAAATCATAGTAGAAGACAGTTACAGCGGGTGCTTAAAAAATTAGTAAGTGAAAATGTATTGGAAAAAGAGAGGCGAGGAACCTATAGATTACTCCAGGCGTATACAACTAAAAAACTATAATTTTTTAGGTTTTGCCATTGGATACCACCGCCGTTTCTTTTATTTGTACCATGAAACGGCAGGAATTACTAAATATATTTATCTAAATATAAACGCGTCAGTGTATAAGTAATGGTCGGTGTGATTATTGACCGGTTGTTAGATTATGACGTCTGCTACATTGAGCTTTGCAATGCCGCTTACGCTTTTGGATGCCTGCATCGTCGGGATTTTCGTCGGTGGCACGGAGAGCGCAACGAAGAACTGACAGGCAAGCCACGGACTTGTTGCGGATGGGATTGTTGGGACAAAGAGTTGGAAAGCGGGTCTGGAATCGCTGTAAGAAGGATGCCGGCATGGAGAAATTTGTGTCGGATTTCATGACAAAATTCATGACAAAAAACATGTTTAAAATCCCAAAATCATGTTTTTTCATGACATATTTATGAAAAAAATAATCGCCGGAAACCATTGATTTTTCTAACAAAATCATGATTTCCGGCGACTTTTCATGTAAGCTGCTGACGGGAATCGGACCCGTGACCTCCGCACTACCAATGCGACGCTCTACCGACTGAGCCACAGCAGCATCTGTGTGAATTCCTCAACACCTGTACTACTATACTATATGAAATCCAGGTTGTCAAGACAATAATTCGAAATACGCATTCCCATTTCGACAAATCATTCTGTAAGTTCATTAGAAACTAACGGTTTCTTTAGAAATTCTTTGGAAATTTCTGCAGGGGATTTTTCGATGTGTTCGGTAGGATAGATATAACAGAAGAGGAGGGATCAAGATGGATATGGAGACGATCATGCAGTACTTTGTCACATACGGACCGGTTGCAATCTATGTGATCGTACTGTTGGAGTATTTGAATCTGCCGGGATTTCCGGCAGGGATCATTATGCCGCTTGCAGGAATATGGGCTTCACGCGGCGGGCTGAGTTTCTTTCTTACGATGGTGATCACTGTTGCCGCGGGGCTGACGGGGAGCATTATTCTATACGGGCTCGGCAGGGGCGGCGGAGAATGGTTTCTTCAGAAATATTATCACAGGTTCCCGAAGCATCGACCGATGATTGAAGAGAAGATGGCATATCTCAGGCAAAAAGGCGGTGTCGGCATATTTGTCAGCAAGCTGATGCCAATGGTGCGCACACTGATTTCCATTCCGGCGGGAGTCATAAAGATGGATTTTAAGAGTTACGTCATCAGCTCGACGCTCGGAGTCGCGGTGTGGAATCTGGTATTTGTCGGTGCAGGGTATGTGCTTGGCGACGCCGTTTTTTCCATTTTCGCATAATAAGGCAGAAAAAAGAGAACCAAAGAGGGGGAGAAGGCAGAAATGAGAATTGCAATGTTTACCAATAATTACAAACCGTATATCGGCGGCGTCCCGATTTCTATTGAGCATCTTGCGGAGGCGCTGCGCGCAAGAGGGCATAAGGTGTGGGTATTCGCGCCGAGCTACAAGAATGAGATAGAGGAAGAGTATGTGATCCGGTATCCGTCCTTTCCGTTTCAGGTGGCGGGCGCGCCTGTGCCGGATATTTTGACCGGAATTTTTTTAAAGAAGGTGCGTGAACTTGAAATTGACGTTATTCATGTGCACCATCCGGCACTTGTAGGAAATGTGGCGTTGCACATCCGTAGAAAGCTGGGAATTCCGGTCGTGTTTACCTATCACACGCGATACATGGAATACCTGCATTATATACGCGGGTTAAAGAACTTTGAGGAGTATACCGGATTTCTGGATCGGTATTTGCGCCGTTTCTGCAATGACTGCGATCTTCTCGTCGCGCCGACGCCCGGAATCCGTTCCTATTTATATGGAAAAGAGGTGATAAGACCAGTGGAGGTACTGCCTACGGGAATTCCGGCGGAGGCATTTCTGCCGGATGAAAAGCGGGCGGCGGAAATCCGGAAGCGCTATATCGGGGATGCGGACTATCTGTTCTGTACGGTGTCAAGGCTTGCCGCAGAGAAGAATCTAGTGTTCCAGATGCAGGGGCTTGCGCATCTGGGGAGGCTTCTTAAGAAGCGGGGAAAGACGTTTCGCCATCTGTTCATCGGCGACGGGCCAGCGAAAGAAAGTCTGGTACGGATGGCGGAGGAACTTGGATTGTCGGAGCATGTCATTTTCGTGGGAAACGTAGAGAACCATGAAATGAAAAATTATCAGGCGGCATGCGATGCATTTCTCTTTACCTCGAAATCGGAGACGCAGGGTATCGTGCTCCTTGAGGCGATGGCGGCGGGAAATCCCGTTGTCGCGCTTGACGCGTCGGGCGTGCGGGATATTGTCGCGGACGGCGAAAACGGATTCCTGACAGACGGAGACGCCGCAGATTGGGCGGGCAGGGTCGCGGAACTTGCTGTAAACGAAGCACTTTGGCAACAGATGCGTGAAAATGCCGTCCGAACAGCCATGCAGTACACGGAAGACGAGATTGCAAGACGCGCCGAGCAGTATTACAAAAAGGTGTGCAGGAAAATGTCGGAAGAAATCATCCAGGCAGTTCCGGTGCAGCATAGGGGTGTGGTATGATGTACAGGTAGGCAATGAGCAGTGCCAGGGCGAGGCGAAACAAATCTCTGTGCTTGCACGGAGAGATTTGTTTCGGCGAGAACTGATAGGGCGAACGCCCGTGAATGAGCGAGCTATGCTCGCGAATTCGCACTGCGGAGTAACATCAGTCGCCCAAGCGACAGCACAAATACAACAGACTACGACACATAAGGAGCGCACAATGGAACAGTACAACATTCTTATCGTAGAGGACGATAAAGAGATTCGTGACGGAATCGAGATATTCTTAAAGAGCCAGAACTACAACGTATTTAAGGCGGCGGACGGAATCGAGGGGCTTGCCGTGATAGAGAAAGAGAACATTCACCTTGCGATCGTGGACATCATGATGCCGCGCATGGACGGCGTGACCATGACGATGAAACTCAGACAGACGCACGATTTCCCGGTCATCATGCTCTCGGCGAAGTCCGAAGAGACGGACAAAGTCATCGGTTTGAATATCGGGGCGGACGATTATGTGACAAAACCGTTTACGCCGCTGGAGTTGATGGCGCGGGTAAATTCCCAACTGCGGCGGTATATGAAATTTTCCAATAAAGGAAAGACGCCGGAGACAAACGACCGCGTGTATACCATCGGCGGTCTGGAACTGAACGAGGACACGGTGGAAGTCTTTGTGGACGGAAAGCCGGTAAAGATGACGCCGATCGAGTTCAAGATACTTGCGCTTCTGATAAAGAGCCCGGGAAGGGTCTATTCTGCGGAAGAAATCTACGAGCGGGTCTGGAACGAGAAAGCAATCAATACGGATACGATTATGGTACATGTCAGGAACATTCGGGATAAGATTGAGATCAACCCGAAGGATCCAAAATATTTAAAGGTGGTGTGGGGCGTTGGATACAAAATTGAAAAACAGCCGTAAGAAAAGAATAACGATTGCAGTCGTAGGAATTATTTTGCTTACGATTGCGACGACCGCGTTTTATCCGATGATTTATGAGGAGGCAACAAAACGGATCGCAGAACAGTCCAAGGCAGAGGAGCAGATAGGCGGCAGCGTCAATGAGGTCGATGAGAGTATCATTGAAAAGCTGTACCGCGGATGTTACGTCTTATATCTGGAGGAACAGCAGAAAAAATCAGATGTGACGGCCGCGGAAATCTATCTGAATAAGTCGGGAATCATTGATGTAGCCTACGCGAATGCGATGGGGGAAATCATGGACGCATGGAGAAATGAATTTGAAGAGACATGCTGGGAACTTGATTACTGCGTCTACCGGAGCGATACGGATTATGAGAAGAATACCGACAAACTGCTGGAAGATGTGGCAGGGGGTGACGGAGGAGAGCAGGACGATCTGCTGGATTATTACAGCGACTTTTTTGTCGTAAGATTTGACGAAAACGGAACGTTGGAAATTGATTCGGTCTATACAAGCAACATAACGCCCAGTACGTTGATTAAGAATTTCCAGCATGTGGACCGGAAGGAACTTTTGAGGGTAAACATGACTGACTACGGGATTCCGGCAGACTACACAGCAAACCGCCCGAAGAATTTTACGGTCATCTACGGGATTCCGCTGGATAACGGCTTAGAACTTGCGGCGGTGTTTGACGATGGATATTCGTCCTATGATGCATACCTCATGTGGCAGCGCGCCTGTGAGGGTGCGGGCGGGTTTATGCTGTATTTCGCAGGACTCACAGCCGTGGCGATGCTCGTCTGGATCACAAGGAGCAGGCACATCTGGAAGGATGGCGTTTCTGTGGAACGCCCCGGAAACTGGTATCTGATGGAAGCCGCTGCCTTTGGCGTGTGCGTTACATTTTCGCTGGCGAGCAATTTCCTTACATCCGTTTCGTGGTATACTTATTATGAGGAAGGGATGAATGTATTTCATCAAAACGTGGCGATGGACGCGGTGGGGGAGTTTGCAGGAATCCTGTTTTTCGTGGCGGCAATGTACGTGATATGGTATCTTTCCCTGTATTTTCTGTACCCCGTATTCTCACTGGGACTGCGGGAATATATCAGGCAATACAGCTTTATTTACCAGATATTCCCGTGGCTTAAGAGTAAATGGGAGCTGCTTAAGGATGAGGTCCGCCACATTGATTTTTCGCAGAAATCGACCAAAACGATTGTAAAAGTCGTGGCGCTCAATTTCGCCTTGCTCGCTGTCTGCTCTATTATGTGGTTCTATGGAATCGGCGCGCTGCTCGTCTACTCGGTCGTTCTGTTCTTTCTTATTAAGAAGTATTATGACAAGGCGGGAAAAGATTATCAGGCGCTTCTGCGCAGCGTGAACCGGATGGCAGAGGGTGACCTTGACACGGAGATCACGGAGGATCTCGGCATCTTTGAACCGTTCAAGGCAGAGCTGGCGAAAGTACGGATCGGCTTTAAGAAAGCGGTGGACGAGGAGGTAAAGGGCCAGCGTATGAAAGCAGATTTGATTACGAACGTCTCGCACGATTTAAAGACGCCGCTTACGGCGATCACGACTTATGTGGAGCTGCTAAAAAAGGAGGATATCACGGAGGAGGAGCGGCGTTCCTATATTGACACGCTCGACAAGAAGGCGGGAAGGCTGAAAGTTCTGATCGAGGATCTTTTCGAGGTGAGCAAGGCGACCAGCAACAATATTGTGCTGCATCCGATGGAGGTGGACGTCTGCAACCTGCTTAAACAGGTGTCCATTGAGCACGTGGAGAAGTTCGGGGAACTTGGTCTGGAGCTGCGCTGGAATCTGCCGGAGGAAAAGGTGATTCTGATGCTTGATAACCAGAAGACCTTTCGTATTTTTGAAAATCTGTTCAGCAATATCCAGAAATACGCGATGCCGGGCAGCAGGGTCTATGTATCCGTAAAGAAATCTGTGGCGGAGACAGGGGAAACGGTCGAAGTCATATTGAAAAATATGTCGGCGAATGAACTGGATTTTGACACGGAGGAAATCACGGAGCGGTTCGTCCGCGGCGATGTATCGAGAAATACAGAGGGATCGGGGCTCGGGCTTGCAATCGCCAGAAGCTTCATCGAAGCGCAGGGCGGAAAATTCCGTATCGAGGTGGACGGCGATTTATTCAAGGCTGTCATTGTGTTTAAGACTGTATAGATATAGAAGAAAGTATTGCCGGAGGCTGTTCCCAGAGCAGTTTTCCGGCAAAAAAATGTGCACCTATACGGAAAAGCCGTTTTTAGGTACACTTCATTGCATAGTTTAACATAATCTCAAATATAAGTCTAGTACTTTTTTTCATTTCTGTTATCCTTTAACCATACCATTGATGCGCGGGAAAAAGAAATGGGAGGCAGAATATGAAGGAAGAAACAGAACATTTTAAGATGTGCAGGGAGGTTATCGCAAAGAACATCACGGAATATGAGAAGAAGGTCGCTGCCGGACGGCAGGAGACGGAGGAATTGTATGCGGCGGTGGCGGCGGGCGACGTCGAACTCTACAATCAGCTGGTCGTCAGCAAGGATATGCTTTTCCACAACGAAAATACTCTGCGCAAGAACCGCGCCGCGTTAAAGAAGCCCTACTTCGGCAGAGTGGATTACAGGGAAACGGCAAACGGCAGGACGGAAAAGCTCTACATCGGGAAAAACGGCGTCGCAAAAGACCGCACGGACGTATTGATCGTGGACTGGCGCGCCCCGGTTTCTTCTATCTATTATGAAAACGAGCTGGGCGAAGGGAGCTATTTTGTGCCGGAGGTCGGCGAGATCAGGGTAGACCTCACGTTAAAGCGCACATTCGACGTAAATGACGGCAGGCTGCTCGGCTACTACGACAACGATGCGGTGGCTACGGATGAACTTCTGGTGAAATATCTTTCCCAGAATAAGGACGTCGTGCTCGGCGATATTATTTCCACGATTCAGAAGGAGCAGAACGAGATCATACGGGAATCCCCCTACTGTGACGTCATCGTGCAGGGCGTGGCGGGAAGCGGGAAAACGACGGTCGCGATGCACCGTATTTCCTACATCCTCTACAATTATGAGACGAAATTTGCGCCGGACGAATTCTGTATTATCGGCGGAAACGACATGCTGCTCCACTATATTACCAGCGGGCTGCCGGAGCTCGATGTGCATGACGTAGGGCAAAAGCGGATGGATCTGCTTTTTGGGGAACTGCTTATGAAGGAGCAGGGAAAGGTCATTTCGAAAATTTCCGGGAAAAGACAGGAGAAGGAAATCGTTCCTGTCCCGCCGGAGGACGCCTGCAAGAGCCGGATGGAATTTATACTTGCGTTGGAACGAACTTTGGCGGAGAAAAAAGCACAGTTGATTCCGACGGAGGATATCCGGGATGAGAAGATCGGCGTTATTTTGTCGGGGGAGAGCATTGCCGATACGCTGCGGGAAAACCCGGAGTATTCCATTTTGCAGCTCCAGAAGCTTTTGAACGAGAGGCTTTTGAAGCGGATCGCATTTCTGATGACTGAGGAGGAGAGCGCCCAGAAGAAGAAGGAGGTAAAAGCGCGGTACAAAGGCTATTTTAAAATGGAAAAGGCGGACGCGGACATTTTAAAAATCTACGAAGAATTTCTGGCGGGCTATGCGAAAGAAAAAGACGACAGTTCCGGCGAACTGCCGACGGTCGGAAATTTTCACGTCTATGATCTGGCTGCGCTGACCCTCATCTGGAAACGGGTAAGTGCAAAGGCGATCGTAGAAGAGTATACCCAAATCATCATTGACGAGGCGCAGGATTTTGGGACGGCAGTGTACTATGTTTTAAAACAGGTATTGCCGCACTGTCACTACACCGTTATGGGAGATGTGTCGCAGAACATCAATTATGAGACGGGCATGAACCGTTGGGATGAACTTAGGGACGAGGTCTTTGCGGGCGAGCGGGAAAGCTTTCATATCCTCTCGAAGAGCTACCGGAACACGATCGAGATTTCCGAATATGCCGGAAAAATCCTTGAAAAAGCTTCGTTCGGTGCGTACAAGATCACTCCGGTCATCCGCCACGGCAGGGAGGTCGAATTTCATCAGGCAAAGGGAAATATGCAGGAACTACTGAAGAAACTGCTCGGCGAGATCACAGGAAGGGGCTATGGAACCGTGGCGGTCATCTGCCGTGACGAGGCGGAGGCGGCGTGTGTGAAGGCGTGGATCGGAGAATCGAAAGAGCAGACGGATTTTACGCAGGGCGTGATGGCACTGCCGATTCATCTGACGAAAGGTCTGGAATTTGACGCGGTGATCCTCTTAAATCCTACGCCGGAGGCTTACCGGGAGACGGAGGGGGACGCGAAGCTTTTGTATGTGGCAGTGACGCGGGCGCTGCATGAGCTTCACGTTCTGTATGAGGGGGAGCTTTCACCGTTGTTTGGTGAAATTGGAGGCGTGCGGAGTAAAGACATCGAAACTTAAGAGAAATAGCCCTTGGATTTTAAGAAAAATGTGGTACACTCAGTATAGAACAGCGTGGGAGTGCAGTGCGCATTGTGAAATGCGTCCTTCTCCCCGCAAAAACAGACGGAGGTATACACAGATGGAAACAATGGACGATTACAAGGACGAGCTCGAAGCGTCCTTCCGCAGGGTAAATGAGGGAGACATTCTTTCAGGAACCGTTATTGACGTAAACGAGGATGAAGTCACGTTAGACCTGAAATACTACGCACAGGGAATCATTAAGACCGAAGATTTGAGCAGCGATCCGGATTTCTCGGCAGTGGAATCGGTGCATGTAGGAGACGTGATTGAGGCGACCGTGGTAAAGACGGACGACGGACAGGGCAATATTCTGCTTTCCCGGAAGGAAGCAAACGACATGCTCGCGTGGGAGAAGCTAAAGCAGATGATGGAGGACGGCACGACGGTCACGGTACGCATCAAGGAGAGCGTGAAGGCGGGCGTGGTCGGATATTTAGAGGGCATCCGCGCGTTTATTCCGGCGTCCCAGATCACATCGGCTTACGTTGAGGATACGGAGAGCTGGGTCGGCAAAGAGATTCCGGTGCGCGTTATTACCGTGGAGGAAGAGCGCGGGAAGCTTGTGCTCTCCGGCAAAGCGGTAGCGCTTGAAGCCGAAGCGGAAGAGCGTAACCATAAGATTTCGATGATCGTGCCGGGAACGGTCATGGAGGGAACGGTCGAGAATCTGATGCCATATGGAGCGTTTATCGACCTTGGAAACGGATTGAGCGGTCTGGTTCACATCTCACAGATCTGCGAGCGCAGGATCGGCAAGCCGTCCGAGGTGCTCAAGGTAGGGCAGAAGGTCAAGGCGAAGGTGTTAAATACCAATGACAATAAGATCAGCCTGTCCATGAAAGCACTCGAGGAGGAGATGGTCGATACGGAGGGGGCGGCGGACTTAGAGGAGTACACCGACCATACGCCGACCGGGACGAGCCTCGGCTCGCTGCTGGCGGGATTGAAGTTCGACGAATAGAGACAGAAAATAGAAAAGCTGTGCGTTGACAGAAACGAGTGTACATCATTTATGTCAGCGAACAGCTTTTTATGCTTTACTATAACAACTGAATTCCGTTCTTTTCACACGTGGTAACGACATTCTTTGGCCACATAGAGGACTGTACCTCGCCGATATGTGCCTTTCTTAAGAAGAACATACAGATGCGGGACTGTCCGATACCGCCGCCGATCGTATAAGGAAGTTCTTCATCGATGACCGCTTTCTGGAACGGAAGCTTTGCGCGCTCCTCGCAGCCTGCTTTTTTGAGCTGGGAGAGCAGCGCCGCCTTGTCAACGCGGATTCCCATGGAAGAAATCTCGAGCGCGATGTCAAGAAGCGGATAGTACACGACGATGTCGGCGTTTAAGGACCAGTCGTCGTAGTCCGGCGCTCTGCCGTCGTGCGGCTCGCCGTTATCGAGCTTATCGCCGATCTGTAAGATACACACGGCGCCTTTGGTCTTGGTGATATAATACTCGCGCTCCTTCGGTGTGTTGTCCGGAAACATCTCTGCGAGCTCCTTCGTCGTGATGAAAAAAATATCATGCGGAAGCAGCTCTTCTATGTAATCGTACTGAATTGCCATATATTTCTCTGTCTTGCGAAGACATTTGTAAACAGTAGTGACCGTCTCCTTCAGCGTGTCTATCGTGCGCTCCTCTTTGCGGATGATCTTCTCCCAATCCCACTGATCTACGAAAATCGAGTGAATATTGTCGGTGTCCTCATCTCTGCGGATGGCGTTCATGTCGGTATAAAGACCTTCACCGTAGGAAAAGCCGTATTTCTGCAGCGCGTAGCGCTTCCATTTCGCAAGCGACTGTACGACCTCGGCGGTCTTGCCGTTCTGCTCCTTGATGTCGAAGGTGACAGGACGCTCCACACCGTTTAAGTTGTCGTTAAGACCCGACAGGGGATCGACGAACAGTGGCGCGGATACGCGGGATAAATTCAAACGCAACGCCAGAAGACCCTGAAAAAAGTCTTTTACCGTCTTGATGGCGATCTGCGTGTCATGCAGATTCAATTCAGAATGATAATCCTTGGGGATAATGATATTGTCCATGTGTGGTTCTCCTCTCTGGTGTACGCAGGCGCGTATACACCAACCTTCCTAATTATAGCACAGGGCTATTGATTTTCAAGAAAAAATTGCATTGACACTGCCAAAGGCACATGCGACAATAGTCTTATAGGTTATGCAATTTTGACATATGTCAGAAACATAAGAAAAAGGAGTAGTGAACATGTCAAAAGAAAACGGAGAGCAAAAGGGCATGGTGTCCATCAAGCTGAAGCTTTTGGGGACGATCGTGCCAATCGTTGTGGTTATCATTCTTGCATTGGTACTCATCGCGTACAAGAATTCGGCGAAGGTGATCGAGAATTGTTCGGAGAATCTGTTGGAATCCTCTGTGGAGAATCAGGCATTGTAGATTGAGGCGTGGCTGAGTGAGAACATTGAAGCATTTCAGATCGTAAAGAGCACGATGGAGACGATGCAGCCAGATGAGAAGGAACTTCAGACGATGCTGGACACCTACTATAATTATAACTCTAATTATCCGCAGGGTCTTTATGTTGCGGATGAGGATGGAAATTTCTGGAAGGCATCCGAATCAGAGATGAGTGAGGCTGATCCTTTGAACAGTACATGGTATCAGGAGGGACTCTCGAGAGTCAACATGGCAGTCGGCTCTCCATATGTGAACGCGCAGGGTGCGAATGTTATCAGTGCATCCGGTATCTTAAACGATGACTCCGGGACGATAAAGGTAATTTCGGCAGACATGACATTGGACCGCATTACGGTTATCGTTAATTCGTTTATTGAGATGAAGAATGCAGAGGCATTTCTCGTTGATGTCAACAGCGGTACGATCTTAGCGCACCGTGATTCGACACGGATTTCCACGAAGCTTGGGGCAGAGGGAAACACGGAATATGAGAAGCGCGTCGCGGAGAAGATCGCAGAGCATGACTATGATTTCTGCACGCTGGAAGGAAACATGACGGTGTTTAAGGAGGTTTCCGGTACAAACTGGGTGCTGGTATCCTATATACCGACAAGGATAGTGATGGCGGACATGATCAGACTGCGTACACTTATGGTCATTATCAGTATCATTTCGATCCTCGTGTTGTGTGTTGTCATTGAGCGTGTGACGCATGTCGTGATCAGCCCGGTCAAGAAGCTGACGCAGGTGATCACCGCTATGACGGATGGAGACTTTACCGTATCTGTGACAAATGAGAGCAATGATGAGATCGGTGTGATGAGCCGCAGTGTGGAACGGTTTATTGAATCTATGAAGCGCATGCTTTCCACGATGGGAGATATTTCGGGCAAACTTGGCATGCAGGCAGATTCGAGTGACAATGTGTCAAGAGAAATGTATTCAGCAGCGTCCATTCAGTCACAGTCCATGAGCGAGTTGAATATGACAGTGGATCAGCTCTCTGTTTCCGTGAATGAGATTGCAGATAACGCGACGAGACTGGCAGGCGTTGTGTCCGATACGAAAGACGACAGTGCGAATGTTGAGAACAAGATGCGCGAGACGGTTGAGGTCTCCCAGAAGGGACGTAATGATATGGAGCATGTTGGCGAAGCGCTCCAGAGTATCCGGGCCTCCATAGAGAACCTGGAAGCAGCGGTCAATAAAGTCGGAACGGCATCAGGCGAGATTGTCCAGATCGTGCAGCTTATCGGAAATATCGCCGAGGAGACGAATCTGCTTTCGCTAAATGCGTCTATCGAGGCGGCGCGGGCAGGCGAGGCAGGAAGAGGTTTTGCAGTGGTCGCATCGGAAATCGGAACGTTGGCGAGTAACAGTACGGCGTCTGTAGATCATATTTCGCGTCTGATCGCTCAGGTGAACTCTCTTGTGGGAGATACTGTGAAACAGGCGAGTGACAGTGCCGAGAACATTAATGAGAGCAGTAAGCTGATTGATACGGCAATCGAAACATTTGATGTGATCTTCAATAACATACAGGAGACGAGCGAACTGATTGATCAGATGGTAGAGAAGATCAATCAGGTGGATGAGGTCGCGACGAATGTTGCGGCGATTTCTGAAGAACAGGCGGCAAGCTCCGATGAGATTCTTGCGACTTCGGAATCAATGTTGGAACAGGCGAAAGGCATTGCACAAAACAGCGAGCATGTGGCGAGTGAATCCAGAAGTCTGACAGAATCGTCCGAGGAATTGGCAAAACAAGTCGGATTGTTCCGTATATAAGGAGGAAATCAGGATGAGGAAAATAACAAGTGTGGTTTTAGTGGCTGCATTGGGAGCCTGTTGCCTGTGCGGCTGTGGTACGGGAAATGGAGCGTCGCAGGCAGCGGGAAACGGAGAAGGCGTCAAGATTTTTGTGACGTACTCAGAGCCGGATACCTTCCGGGAGGTGCTGATCGCAACAGCACAGAAGACAGCGGAGGAAAATGGTGCGTCCATCGATGTTTACAGTGCAGATAATTCCATTGAAAATCAGGTGCTGCAGATCAAGCAGGCAGTAGCGGAAGACTATGACGTTATCATCTGCGGTCCGGTGGAGGCGGATACCGTGTTGGAACTGGAGGCGACTGCAGGTGATGTACCGATCATATTTATCAACAGTTGTCCGGAGGATTCGCTCCTTGAGGCGGATAAGTATATGTATGTGGGTTCTGACGAAGGAGTGGCAGGACAGTATCAGGCGGAATATATTCTCGAACAGATGGGTGATAAAAGCGAGATCAACGTGGTACTCTTAAAAGGTCCGAAGAACCACTCAGCGACGAAAGGAAGGTCCGAGGAACTTAAGAATACACTCAAAGCATCCGGCAAGACGATCAATATGGTATTTGAGGATAATGCCAACTGGGAACAGGGGATTGCGGAAGAGTATTTTGATGCATTTTTACAGACAGGCAGGGAATTTGATGTTGTAGTATGCAATAATGATATGATGGCACTGGGTGTGATCGATTCCTGTAAGAAGCATGGAGTGACGAGTGTGCCGATTCTCGGAATCGACGCGACAGCGGACGGCTGCGCGGCAATCGAAGCTGGCGATATGACGTTTACGGTATATCAGTCGGCAACCGGACAGGGAGAGGCTGCGGTAAAAGCGGCGCTTGCGTTAGGCTCCGGCAACAGCGCGAAGGGGATGGAAGGACTCACCGAGGATGGAAAATATGTGTGGGTTCCGTTTGAAAGGGTTGACAGTTCGAACGTGGCAGATTATAAATAAGAGAGGATGCGGCATCGGTGAAGCACTGGTGCCGCTTTGATATGGGAGTCTTATGGAGTTTATGCATGTGGTTCACACGTTTGAACCGATATTTGACGAGAAATCAGAAATACTGATCCTCGGTTCTTTCCCGTCGGTGAAGTCCAGAGAGAATCAGTTCTACTACGGGCATCCGCAGAACCGTTTCTGGAAAGTGACAGCGGGAATATGCGGGGAGGAGATTCCCTGCACCATAGAAGAAAAGAGGGCATTTCTCTTGCGCAATCATATTGCTGTGTGGGATGTGATCGCCTCCTGTGATATTGCGGGTTCGTCGGATTCGTCCATTAAAAATGTAGTCGCAAATGATATGAACTGCATCCTGAAACACGCGGATATCAGGAAAATCGGTGTGAACGGGGCTACGGCATATCAGTTTTTCTTAAAGTACTGCATGAGGGACGGGATGCCGGAGGTGTGTAAGCTTCCCTCGACAAGCCCGGCGAATGCAGCGTGGAATGTGGAGCGCCTTGCGGAGGTGTGGAGAAAGAGTCTCTGGCTTTAAGCAGCCGGCAGAAATAAAGCATTCGACGGAAATAAAGCAGCCGGCGGGAAACAAAGCAGCCGGTGGAAAATAAAGTGGATAGCAGAAAATGGGGAAGGAGTGCAACGCATGAAAAAGAATGAGCTGACATGGGCGGCGATGCTTGCCGAGGCGGTCGGACTTGTGTCTGCCTTGATTTATCTGGGGCTTCAGATTTATTACGGAATAGCTTACGGCGCAGATATCTTTGATATTGTGATGAATGTTGCGGCGATGCTTTTGGTCTATGCGGGGCTTACGCTCCTTTGTGTTTATCCTGAGCGCGTCAATGGGCTGTCTGGGGAGGTGTGCAGCGGCGCGGTGAGAAAATACACGATACGTATGGTGCGCACGGCGAAGCTGATTTTCGTGGCGGGGCTGCTTTTTACAAGTATCTGTGATGTTATGCGAAAGCAGTTAAAGCCCGGGTACAGCCTGATCGTCGTCGTGCTCATCGTGGCGGTTGCCCTCTATTATGAGTATCGGATCATCCGCATTATCCGCAGGCAGAATAAGAAGTAGGCGGGCGGCGCCGTTTGCAGCAAAACCGGGCTTTTTTTCCTGCTTTACAAAGAAAAATGATAATGATAGAATACCAATAGGTGTTTTTTGTACGGAAAGCACAGAGGGAGGAAGCGTTTATGGCAAATCTGTATCAGCAGTTACTGGCGCAGATTCACTCAGGATTAAGTAAGCACGCAAGAGAGCCGGGATGGGCGGAGAGCGCAAGAACGGCAGAGCGACAGACGGAGGCGAGGTCTAAAGCGCACAGACAGACAGAGAACGTGTCAAAAGCGCAGACGGAGACAGAAATGCCGGGAGACGGCGCGGGGAAAGCACAGATTAAGACAGTAATCATAGAAGAGAGCATACCGGGAGAACAGACTGAGGCAGGAAGCGGACAAAGAGCGTCGGAAACGCAGACCGGGACGCCGGAAGGGAACGCACGAAGTGTGCAGGAAACGCAGGAACGGGAAAGGATACAGACAGAGGTGGAAAAAGAAGATTTCTTATTAAGTCAGATTGATGAATTCAGAGAGAAAGCGAAGCAGCTTCAGGAATTGATTGCGGCGAAGGAAACAAAGGCGCAGGAGCTTCAGTCAGTCGTAAATGAGCGCGAGGGCAAGGCGAAGGAGTGGCAGGACATTCTGACAGAGCGTCAGGTGGAGGCTGACAAGATCGTGACGGAGTTCACGGAGAAGGTGGACGAGCTTGCAGACTGTGTGACGAAGAAGATGACAGAGATTGAGGCGAGCATTTCGGAGCAGGTCGCGCAGGTCAAGAATGCCAGCGAGCAGCAGCTTGAGGCGAACCGCAGGCTCAATGAAGATCAGATTGCCGCGAATAAGAAGCTTTCCGAGGAGCAGCTTGCGACGAACAAGCAGTTTCTGGAGGAGCAGGCGATTGCGAATAAGAAGCTTTCCGAGGGACAGATCGCAGAGGTCAAGGCATTGCTTGAGAATGCGACGACGCAGCTCGAGTCGATCAAGACCGATCTTTCCGAGAAGGTGCATTCCGAGAATGTCAAGTGTTACCGGAACATTCAGGATCTGTTCAATGAATTTGATTCCAGAATTGAGAAGATGGACGAGATGGAGCAGGGAGTCGGTTCCGTCAAGGGATATGTGAAATGTTTGTCCTGGTTCTCCATTCTTAATTTTGTAATTTTGATCGGATTTATCTTGTACTCTCTGGGAGTATTTAATTTCTAAATGATGAAAAATCAGTGGGACGCGGCGTAAGCTGGCGTCCGCTTTGTTCCTCTATAGGAACTTCAGAGAACATATTGATTTTTGGGGGAATGAGAAAGGAGGGGCGTATGGCTGCAGAGACAAAAAAGAAGGTATGGGTCGTCGGACATAAGAATCCGGATACGGATGCAATCTGCGCGGCAATTTCCTACGCGTATCTGAAGAATCAGACGGAAGATAAGGAGTACGTTGCGAAGCGCGCCGGAAACATCAATGAGGAGACGCGTTATGTGCTGGAGCATTTCGGCGTAAAGGAGCCGGAGCTTGTGACTTACGCCGGAGCGCAGATCAAGGATATCAGTATCCGCAAGACGGCGGGCGTTGGCAGCCAGATTTCCTTAAAGCGCGCGTGGGAGCTGATGAAGAAGCTCGAGGTCGTGACGCTTCCGGTGACGAGTCAGTTCGGTATGCTTGAGGGTGTGATCGTGACGAAGGATATTGCGACTTCTTATATGGATGTGTTGGATAACTGCGTGCTGTCAGCGGCGCGGACGCAGTACAAGACGATTGCGGAGACGATCGACGGCGAGGTCTGTGAGGGAAATGAACACGCGCATTTTGTGCGCGGCAAGGTGGTCGTGGCGACCTCGAACCCGGAGTACATGGCGGACTATATTGAGGACGACGATCTTGTGATCTTAGGCGACCGCGAGGAAGCGCAGATGCAGGCGATCCGGTCAAATGCGAGCTGTATCATTATCGGCGGCGGGCTGGAGGTCGGCGAGGAGGTAAGGGCGCTTGCGAGGAAGCACGACTGCGTGATTATCACGACACCGTTCGATACCTTTTCCATCGCGCGTCTGATCAACCAGAGTATGCCGATCAAGCAGTATATGACAAAGCATGACCTGATTACGTTTAACATAGACGATTATGTGGACGACGTCAAGGAAGTCATGTCCAAGGTGCGCCACAGGGATTTCCCGGTGCTCGGGGAGAACGGCAAGTATGTCGGCATGGTATCCCGGAGAAATCTGATGAGCATGCAAAAGAAGCAGATTATTTTAGTGGACCACAATGAGAAGTCGCAGGCAGTGGACGGCATCAATGAGGCGGAGATTCTGGAGATTATCGACCATCACAGGCTGGGGAGCCTTGAGACGATCTCTCCGGTCTATTTTCGAAATCAGCCGCTCGGCTGTACGTCCACGATCATCAGCCAGATGTACGAGGAAAAGGGGATTGCGATTCCGAAGAATATCGCGGGGCTTCTGCTCTCGGCGATCATTTCCGATACGCTGATGTTCCGTTCTCCGACCTGCACCGCGCTTGATAAGGCGGCGGCGGAGAAGCTTGCGGGGATTGCAAAGATCAATATTGAGGAGCATGCGAAGAATATGTTTCGCGCGGGAAGCGATTTCAAGAACAAGACGACGGAGGAGATCTTCTATCAGGATTTCAAGATATTCCACACGGACGACTGCGATTTCGGCGTCGCGCAGATCAGTGCGATGAGCCGGGAAGAACTGGACCGTATCGGCGGGCAGCTTTCTCCGTTCCTGTCGCAGGTGCTCGGCGAGAAGAAGCTTGATATCGTGTATGTGATGCTGACCGATATCTTAGAGGAGTCCTCGAAGGTCATTTTTGCGGGGGACGATGCGGGCAGGCTCCTTGCGCGCGCGTTTAAGAAGCAGGAGGACGGAAACGGCATTCTTCTTGACGGTATCGTTTCCAGAAAGAAGCAGATGATACCGACGCTTATGAATACGCTCGCGGAGCGCGCATAGCGCGGCGGGCAGCTATAAAAGGCTTTGGCGGTAATCCCTCGGGGATTCCCCGAAGCTTTTTTTGTATGCCCGCGAGAAGGTCGAGTAGTTCTTAAAGCCGCAGGCGTAGCAGATGTCGGTGATCGGCGTTCCGGCGGCAATGTACTCTTTCGCGAGAAACAGGCGTTTTGTCAGAAGATATCCCCCGATCGTGTAGCCGGTCTGCTCCTTGAATGTGTGCATGAGATAATAGCGGCTTAAGTAAAAGCGCGAGGAAAGTTCGTCGATGGAAATATCTTCGGTCAGGTGTTCGTTCAAATAAGAAAGAATCGCCACGATCTTCTCGTTGGATGCTGAGTCGCCGACAAATTCGATGTGGTTGTGCAGGGCGGCGCGGTTCAACTGAATCATAAATTCAAGAAACAGGATGCGCCGGTGCAGTTCGCAGGCGTAGTCCGTGTCTTTCACGGAGGAGTCAAGCTTGCGGATGGAATCGCCGAGACGGCCTGTCCTTGAGGAGTGGAGCCGCAGGACGTGCGCCTGTTCCGAGGAGGCGTGCTCAAAACACAGGGAGAGGTTATTTCCTTTTGCTTCGTATCTGGCGAGAAATTCCGGGGAGACATAGAGGATGATGCGCTCGTAGGGCGTGTCCGAATGTATGATGGGCTTGTGCACCTCCCCGGCGTTGACGAGTACAATGTCGTTGGGGGAGAGCGCGTAGGTGCGCCCCTCGATGCAGTAGGTCACGTCGCCGCCAAGGAGAATCAGAATCTTGTGAAAATCGTGATAGTGGTAAGTAAACTCCTTTCGTTCCGTGTCCTTAAGGTGAAAGATTTTAAAACTGCTGGTCAGGTAGCCGACCTTCTTATACTCCGGCATGGCGCTTATTTCCTTTCAATAATCATGATACATTTACTCTAATACAAAAAAACACTATTTGCAATATAAAAAGCACTGGACGGGTATATATTATAAAAAGTGTTTTGTATAATAATGGTATTGAAATAGGAAAGCATGTCCGACGAAAATGGAGGGAACAATAATATGAAGAATTTCAGCAATTACACAGAGTATGATACCAAAGACGAACTGCATTTTGAGTCGAAAGCGGTGCACGGCGCGCTCGGAACAGAACCGCTGACAGGTGCGGTCAGTATGCCGATCTTTCAGGCTGCGACATTCCGCCACCCGGAGCTTGGCCAGTCCACGGGCTTTGCATACAGCAGACTGGAGAATCCGACCAGACAGGAATTGGAGCGCACGATGGCGATTTTGGAGGGCGGCATCAAGGGATTTGCGTTCTCCAGTGGTCAGGCGGCGAATATGGCGGTATTTTCCCTCTTAAATCCCGGTGAACATGTCATTCTAACCGACGATATTTACGGCGGAACTTTCCGTATTATTGGGGATGTGTTCGGAAAATACGGCATTGAGCACACGTATGTGGATATGTCCGATCTAAGCGAGGTGCGTGCGGCGATCCGTCCGAATACGAAGATGTTCTTTATCGAGACGCCGACGAACCCGATGATGAAGGTCGCGGATATCCATGAAGTGTCTGAGATCGCGAAGGAGATCGGTGCGCTTACTGTTGTAGACAACACGTTTCTGACCCCGTATTTCCAGAAACCGCTGACGCTTGGTGCGGACATCGTAACACACAGCTCTACCAAGTATCTCGGCGGACACAACGATACGATTTCCGGTATCGTGGTAGTGCGTGACAGCGAGGAGATCGCGGAGAAGATTCATATTCATATCAAGTCTCACGGCAGCCAGCTTGCACCGCTTGACAGCTGGCTGGTACTGCGCGGCATCAAGACACTTGCCGTGCGTATGGACCGCCACAATGAGAACGCGATGAAGGTCGCGGACTGGCTCCGTACCCAGCCGAAGGTGAAGAAGGTCTACTATGTGGGCTTTGAGGATCATAAGGATTACGCGGTGACGAAGAAGCAGACGACGGGCTTCGGCGGCATGATTTCTTTTACAGTGGACTGCTTTGAGACGGCAAAGAATATTTTAAAGGGCGTAGATATGATTATGTTCGCGGAGAGTCTTGGCGGAACCGAGACGCTTATCACCTACCCGACGACGCAGACGCATGAGGATACGCCGCTTGATGTCAAGGAGAAGCTTGGCATCACGGACAGCTTCCTGCGTATGTCGGTCGGAATCGAGAATGCGGATGATATTATTGCGGACTTAGACCGCGCGATGAACGGCTGAGGAGGAAGAAGAAGTGCGATTTACGAAAATGCAGGCGTTCGGCAATGATTATGTCTACATCGACGCCATTCATCAGGAATTAAAGAATCTGCCCGAACTGGCAAGATTTGTCAGCGACAGGCATTTTGCGATAGGCTCCGACGGCATGGTGCTTATCTGTCCGTCCGAAATGGGGGATTTCCGTATGCGGATGTTCAACCCGGACGGCACGGAGGGAGAGATGTGCGGAAACGCGCTGCGCAGCGTCGGCAAATATGTCTACGACCACAGGCTGACGGATAAGACCAGGCTTGTGATTGAGACGTTAGGCGGTATGCAGCATTTGACGCTCACGGTCACGGACGGTCTTGTCTCCAATATCCGGGCGGACATCGGAGAGCCGCGTCTTGACACCGGGGTGATCCCGGTAAATACGGATATGTCGGAATTTATCGAGCAGCCCGTGCCGGTACTTGATAAGACGTTTCACATCACGGCGGTATCGTGGGGCAATCCGCATTGTGTGATGTACGTGGATTCGGTCGCAGACCTGGATGTGGAGGGCTACGGCAGGGCGATTGAACACATGACGGGGCTGTTTCCGAATAAGACGAACGTCACGTTTGCAGAGTTCGTGCGCCGCGATTACATCAAGATACGTGAGTGGGAGCGAGGCACGGGAGAGACGATCGGCTGCGGGACAGGCTGTGCGACGGCGGTCGTGGCGGGCGTGCTCACCGGGCGCACCGACCGGAAGGTCACGGTGGAACAGATCGGCGGACCGCTCCTGATTGAATGGGATAAGGAGACGAGCCATGTGCTCATGACAGGACCGTCCCACACGGTATTTGAAGCGGAGATCGACGTGTCACATATCCTGATGTGAGAGAATGTCAGGAAGCTTTATGAAATAAAGCTGAATGTCGTTGTCGGAACGGCCGTAAGGAATGAACAGGACAGGATAACCCGCTGGGAGATAGTACCCGGCGGGTTTTCACGGGTATATGATATAAAGCAGTGCGTAGGAAGTGTGTGCAGGAAGAAGAAGTCCGAAGTGTAATGCTGCGGAAGGGAGGAAAGAAAGATGAAATTAAGTGAGATTTGTAAGGAAATAAAGTATGAATGTCTCAAGGGGAGCATGGAGACGGAGATTCGGGATATCATCTACGATTCCCGCAAGCTTACCGAAGGAACCATGTTTGTCTGTATGGTGGGCGCGGTGACGGACGGTCATAAGTATATCCCGGACGCGGTGGAAAAAGGAGCTTCGGCGATTGTGGTCGAGCGTGAGGAAGAAGCGGCGCAGATTCCGGAGGGGATTACCGTGTTAAAAGTGGCGTCGGCGAGAATGGCGCTGGCGCTCATGTCGGCTGCGCTCTTCGGATATCCGGACCGGAAGCTTGTCACGATCGGCATTACAGGAACGAAGGGCAAGACGACGACTACCTATATGATTAAGAATGTGCTTGAGATGGCGGGCAAAAAGGTCGGGCTGATCGGAACCATCGGTGCGATGATCGGGGACTGTCATATTCCGTCGAAGAATACGACGCCGGAATCCTACGAACTTCACCGGATGTTTGCGTCGATGGTGGAAGCGGGATGTGAGTATGTTGTGATGGAAGTGTCCTCGCAGGGGCTAAAGCTCGACCGTACCGCAGGCATTCAGTTCGATTACGGCGTGTTCACGAATCTTTCCCCGGATCATATCGGCCCTACGGAGCACGAGTCGTTTGAGGAATATCTTTTCTGCAAGAGTCTTCTGTTCCGCCAGTGCCGCGTCGGAATCGTCAATGCGGACGATGACCGTTGGGAAGAGATCTTAAAGGGACACACCTGTGAGGTGCGGACTTTCTCGGCGGCAGGCAATGCGGTGAAGGATAACGTTGTGGATTTATTTGCGTCGGATATCGGATTTATCAATGAGGACGGAAAGCTCGGCATGCATTTTACGGCGAGCGGCTGTATGGACTGCCAGGTGAAGGTGCATATACCGGGCAGATTTTCGGTCTACAATGCGATGGTGACGATGCTGGTCTGCCATCTGGCGGGAATCCCTAAGGAAGCGGTGCTTGAGGGATTGAACAAGGTGCAGGTCAAGGGGCGCGTGGAGATACTTCCGGTGTCGAAGGATTACTCCATGATTATTGATTATGCGCACAATGAGGTAAGCACAAGAAGCGTTCTTACTACGTTACTTGAATATCATCCGAAGCGCCTGATCTGCGTTTACGGCGGCGGCGGCAACCGTTCTAAGCTGCGGCGTTATGACATGGGCGAGGTTACAGGCGAGATGGCGGATCTGTGCGTGTTGACATGCGATAATCCGAGAGACGAGGAGATCCGTGATATCAACGAGGATATCAAGGTCGGGCTTGCGAAAAGCAATGGAAAGTACATCGAGATCGACGACCGCAAGGAGGCGATCGCCTACTGTATGACTCATGCAAGGAAGGGCGATATGATCGTGCTGCTCGGCAAGGGACATGAGGATTATCAGGAGATTAAGGGTGTGAAATATCACTTCGATGAGCGTGAGGCGGTCGCGGAGATACTTGATGAGATCAAGGCGGGCACACGGAAGCTTGTGCAGGAATGAAAGAGAATTTTTTTGGCAATAGGACGCAATCTTCTATTGCATAAATGCCTGTCTTCCAGAATAAAAATGGAGGACAGGCATTTTATAGTTCAGAAAATCATTATATCTGATGCAGTTTGCGTTCGTACTTTCCTGCGCGCACCGGAAAGCGGAACGGATTGCCCACGTAGACGATCCGGTACATGACGGCAGCCATAAGCATTCCCGTCACAACATCGAAGACCGAATGCTGCTTTAAGAACATCGTGGATAAGACGATGCTTATCATAAGGAGCGCGGAACCGTAGCGCACCAGAGGCTTTTTCTTGAAATTTTCAGACTGCCATACCGCAATGTTCACGGCGATGGAGTTGTACACGTGGATGCTCGGGAACAGGTTCGTCGCCGTGTCTGCGGAATAGAGCCACTTTACCAGATCGACAAAGATATTGTCCCGCGCGAACGTCGCAGGGCGCAGGTAATGTCCGTTCGGATAAATTGTCGATACAATAAGGAAGATGGTCATTCCGGTAAAGAGCATTGCGCACAGACGGAAATATGCATCCTTATTCTTTAGATAAAAATATCCCATACTCCATGCGACATAGCCGAACCACAGGAAATACGGAATGATAAAATATTCGCAGAAAGGAATCAAATCGTCGAGCGCGACATGGATCACATGAAAATGCGTTGTCACTGTTTTCTCAAGATGTCCGAACCACGGAAGATAAATCAGAAAATATAGCAGCAGAAAACCATGTTTATTCTTTTCGATGAAAGCGTTTAACGTGCCGTACGCGTTATGTACTCCTGTTTTCATGCAATCACTCCTTCTAAAATCATTTGCTTTTGCGATTATAGCACACGCATTTTTCCGAAACAATTCCATTTTGGGCAAATTAAGAAAGATTATTGAAAATTTAAGAAATAATTAAAGAGCGCCGGGGGATTTTGTGCATATCTACAAGGAAATGAAACGGATATTTTACATAAATATTACGATTCCGGGAAATTGTTGACAAGCATTCCAGGAGAACTATAATTAACGTGTGCTTTTATGCAATAGGAAATGGCACTTTGTTTTCTAAAAATACATATGTGACAGAATCTGGAATATGTTTACTATAAGAGGAAAGGAAACAAGAAAGTATGAAAAAACGCATCGGACTTGTGCTGGCGGGAATCATAACGGTTCTGGCAGCAGCCTATGTTGGTATGGCGCTGTTTTTCCAGAGCCATTTTTGCTTTGGGACAACGATTGACGGGATCGCGGTCGGCGGCTGTAATGTGGGAAAGGTGGAGCAGCTTGTCACCGAGGAGATCAACCGTTATGTCTTAAAGCTTTTGGAGAGAGAGAATGAGACAGAGACGATCGCCGGGGACGCCATTGACCTTGCGCCCGTCTTTCACGGGGAAATCGACACGCTGCTTAAGGAACAGAACGGATTTGCATGGATCGTTACGCTCTTTGGCGGGAGCGAACTTGAACTGGAGAAGTCCGTTACCTTCGATGAAGAAAAGCTGGATGCGGTGCTTGGGGAGCTTTCCTGTGTGCAGGAGGAGAACCAGCGCGCTCCGGTAAGCGCGTCCTGCTCGGGGTACTCGAAGGAGGACGGTTACAGTCTGGTGCCTGCGGACTACGGCACGACTGTTGCAAAGCCGGCATTAAAGGCAGCGGTCATTTCGGCTGTGGAATCGCTTACGGACGAACTTGACTTGTCGGAAAATGGCTGTTATGAGGATCCCAAAGTGGGAGATGATGATAAAAAGCTTCTCTCTCTGATCGAGGAAATGAACCGCAGCGTGGGAACGACGATCACCTATGACTTCGGAGAGAAGAAGGAGATCCTGGACGGAGAGACGATCAGTACATGGCTTTCAGCGGCAGATTATGAAGCAATGGTCGATGAGGAGGCGGTGCGCGAGTATGTAAAGGAGCTTGCAAAGACCTACAACACGGCGTATAAGCCGAAAACGCTGATGACTTCCTATGGAACGGAGGTTACGATCTCCGGCGGCGCCTACGGCTGGAAAATCGACAATGACGGCGAGACGGCGCAGATTCTGGAAGATCTTAAGACCGGGGAGGCGATAGAGCGCGAGCCGGTGTATTCCCAGACTGCGAACAGCCATGGGGAGAATGATTACGGCGATTCCTATGTGGAAATTAATCTGACGGCGCAGCATCTGTTCGTCTACGAGGAGGGGAAGCTTGTCGTCGAGAGCGATTTTGTCTCGGGAAATGTGGCGAAGGGACATGGCTCTCCGACCGGAGCGTTTGCAGTTACATACACGACCACGGACGCCGTGCTGCGGGGCGAGGATTACGAGACTCCGGTGAAATACTGGATGCCGTTCGCGGGGGACGTCGGAATGCACGATGCGACGTGGCGCAGAAGCTTCGGCGGAAATATCTATAAGACGAACGGCTCTCACGGCTGCATCAATCTGCCGCTTTCCGTGGCGAAGACGATCTATGAGACGATCGACAAGGGCGATCCGGTCTTAGTGTACACGCTTCCGGGCACGGAGAGCGCCGCTATGGTGCAGCAGGATGCGCAGAACGTTATTGATCTGATCAACAGCATCGGTCCGGTGACGCTGGAGAGCGAGCCCGTTATCACGACGGCGCGCAACCTCTACAACGCGCTTCCGGATTCGGGAAAAGTATATGTAGGAAATTATGATGTGCTGGTGGCCGCGGAGGCGGCTTTGGAACAGCTTAAGGCGGCCGGACCGCCGGTGGAGCAGGCAGGTATGTAATGCCTGCTCTTTTACTCTATTAGGAAATACCGTGTTGCAGAGTGGGATTCTATTTATACTGTTTATGATAGAGAATAAGGGTCGGAAAGGACGGAGAAAAGATGATACAGGATATAATGCCGCTGCGTCTGCGCAATGAATTTGAGAACAGACAGCCGGGGAAGGACAGCCGGATGATGATATTCCGGGAAAACGAAATTTGTATAAAGAAGGACGGGAAACTTGACTTCCCGCTGTATGGGGACCTGGAAGATTGGTGCCAAAGGACGGGAAGCGGGCTGCCGGAGGCGGTCTATCTTTTCTCAGTCGGCGGGGAAAGCTATTTTCTCACAAGTCTGCCGGGGAAATCCAAGAAATCGCAGGAGAGAGAAGTCCCGCGATCAGCGGGAAGGGAAACATTGGAATTATTGGAAGAGATGTGCGGCGGGGAGGAATTCGCGTTCGTGCGGATGTTTGAGGTGCGTGCAATGCATCCGAAGGAGCGTGTGTTTGCGGCGGCGACGGCATGGCACCTGTATCGCTGGTACAGGGATCATCAGTACTGCGGCAGATGCGGCGGCAGACTTTCCCATGACGGGAAGATGCGTATGCTCTCCTGTCCGGCATGCGGTAATCAGGTGTTCCCGACAGTCGCGCCCGCGGTGATCGTCGGCGTGACGGACGGGGAGAGGATTCTCATGACAAAGTACGCGAACCGCGAGTACAAGCGATATGCGTTGATTGCAGGCTTTACGGAAATCGGGGAGACGGCTGAGGAGACTGTGCAGCGGGAAGTTTTCGAGGAAGTCGGACTTCATGTGAAGAATATCCGTTATTACAAGAGCCAGCCCTGGGGCTTTGATTCGAACCTGCTGCTCGGCTATTTCTGTGAACTCGACGGTACCGGGGAGATCGCGCTTGACACCGGGGAGCTTGCAGTGGCGGAGTGGGTGCATTATAAGGATATTCCCGATGACCCGGAAGGCCTTTCGCTGACAAGGAAGATGATGACGGCATTCCGGGACAGGTTCCGGGAGTAGAGGCGGAATTCTGTTTTTGAAAACGGCAGAAAAATCTTGACAGAAAATAAATGGCATTGTATTATTACAACAGTACAAAGAAACAAACCTTTAGAAAGATGGTAGGAATTCGAAAGAATTCTTAAGTTTTACTTAAGCCCGTTTTTTTTGAGGCGTGATAATGGTACAATCACCATAAAATGTAAATTAAGACAAGGGAGAGACAAGAATGAAAGACAAAATGCACACAGTAAAAGGCGATGCCGCAGCGGTCGCAAAGCCGAAGAAGAAAAAGAAGGTGCTGATCGTCGTGTTGGTCGTCATAGCGGTTCTGGTCGCAGCGATCGGTACGATGCTGCACAATGCGACGAAGGAAGTGGCGATGGTAAGCAATACGGTGGAGATAGAGCCGGTGCAGAAGCGGGATCTTTCAGATACCATTTCGTTAAAGGGAACGGTTGCGGGAGCAAGCAGCACGAACGTGACTTCCAAGGCAACGTCGGAGATTACGACGATGAACGTTCAGGTCGGCGATATCGTGCAGGAGGGCGACGTACTCTGTACGCTGGATTCCGCATCTATCGAGGAGAAGATTGCCGATCTTGAGAAAACGCTTTCCAATTCGAATGCGATTGACGGTATCAACAACCAGCAGGCGGCGGATGCCGTACAGCAGGCGAAGGACGATCAGGCGACACAGCTTGCGGACGCACAGCTCGCGATCCAGCGCGCGCAGGACGAGGTGAGCCGGATCGCGGTGGAGCCGGTTGATCCTGAGAATCCGAATTCCAAGGACGCTGCGGCGCGTGCGGCAAATCAGGCGCTTGAGGACGCGCAGACCAATTATGCGAAGGTACTTGAGTCAACGAACCGTGCAATCCAGGCTGCAGAGCAGAACGCCAAACTCAATCAGTACAAAGATTCCGACAGCACGGCAAAGGATACGCTCAGTGATTTAAAAGAACAGCTTGCGGACTGTGAGATCGTAGCGCCGCACGGCGGCGTCGTGACTGCCGTAAATTCCAAGGTGGGCGATATCAATACGGAGAAGAACGTGATCTTAACGATTGAGGACACCAGTTCGCTTAAGATGGTGGCAACCGTGCAGGAGGCAGATGTTCTAAAGCTTGAGGAGGGCATGAAGGCGACTGTGACCGCGGATGCGACCGGCGAGGAGGAGATGCAGGGAACTGTCACGCGAGTAGTACGTGTGAAGAGCGCGGGCACAGGCAGCGGCGACGCCGCTGCGGCAGGCGGTTACTCGGTGGAGATTTCCATTGACAGCAAGGATTTGCTGATCGGTATGGCGACGAAAGCGCGGGTCATGATCAAGGAGAAGGGCGCGTGCCTTGCAGTGCCGTATGATCTGATCCAGTATGATGAGAACGGCAATGCGTTCGTGATGGTTGCGGAAACGGCGTCTGACGGCTCGGCAACGGCGCACCGTAAGAATATCGAGGTCGGCGAGGAGGTCGACTACTATACGGAAGTGACCGGCGGTGATTTAAAGGAAGGCGATATGCTGATTTACGACTATACGTTTTCCATTATAGACGGTCAGACCTTTGCACCGGAGCAGTTGTACTCTGAGCAGAATATGGGACTTGATGCAGGTGACGGAACAGACCCGGCAGCGGGCGCGGAGGTTGTTGAATAGTGAGTGAACCAGTAATCCGAATGGAAAAAATAATAAAGACATATTATGAGGGAAAGCCGAATGAACTGGAGATTCTCCACGGCATCGACCTCACCGTGAATCAGGGAGAATTTGTTTCCATCGTCGGGGAGTCCGGTTCCGGAAAAAGTACATTGATGAATATCATCGGCGTGTTGGATCGGCAGACCGCAGGAAACTATTTTCTTGAGGGACAGGACGTCAACAGCATGAGTGATGAGGTGCGCAGTGCGGTCCGCAATCGCAGGATCGGATTTGTATTCCAGAATTTCAATCTGCTTCCGAGAGCGAATGCGCTGAAAAATGTCATGGTACCGCTGATGTACGGTGAGACAAAGGTAAAGGATCAGAAGGAACGTGCGATGGAAATGCTTAAAATGGTCGGCATGGAGGAGCGTGCGGGACATCGCCCGAATGAGCTTTCCGGCGGACAGAAGCAGCGTGTCGCAATCGCCAGAGCGATGATCAATGATCCTGCAATTATCCTTGCGGATGAGCCGACCGGAGCGCTCGACTCTAAGACGGGGCATATGGTGATGGATCTGTTTCACAGGCTCCACGACGAGCAGGGTAAGACCATCGTGCTTATCACGCACTCCCAGGAGCTTGCTTCCGAGACACAGAGAATCGTGACCCTCTTAGACGGTGAGATCGTAGGTGACAAGGGAGGTGCACGTTAATGTTTTTAGAAAATATCAAAGAAGCGATTACCAGTATCTTTTCGAACAAGATGCGGTCGCTGCTTACGATGCTAGGCATTATCATCGGTATCAGTTCCGTTATCATCATTACGACCATTGGCGGATCGATTCAGAGTACGCTGACTGCAACCCTAAATTCTATGGGCGGCAACACAGTCTCCGCCTATGTGGAGGCGAGATACCCGGAGACGGACGAGGAGTGGGATACCTGGGTATACCCGGATATGACGGACGAGGACTATGTGACGCAGGAGATGATTGACGGATTGATTGAAGCGTATCCTGACGAGATCAGCGGTATTGCGGCACAGAGCAATCTGGGCTACGGGCAGATCAAAGACGAGACGGATGCGGACAATTACGCGAATGTCAATGTCGCAGGCATCACGCCGGAGTACCTTGACTATATGAAGGTTGAGATGTATGCGGGGCGTAATCTGACGAAGACGGATAATGAGACGCAGAAAAAGGTCTGCGTGATAGCAGATACGATGGCGGAACGCTATTTTAACGGGAGAGATCCGATTGGCGAGAAGGTTTCCGTGGCGCTCTCGGACGGTTCGATTCATGATTTTGTTATTGTGGGCGTCTATAAATACAATCAGGCGTTGTTCGGGCAGGTGGACACGTCCATACCGGAGAAGGACAGAAGTACGCTGATGATTATTCCACTGCAGACCTGTTTCAAGCTGCAGGGAACGGATCAGACCGGATATGATTACTTTAATCTTCTGCTCACGCCGCTTGCGGATGTGGAACAGGCGACGGCTGATATCACGTCATATTTCGACGAGATTTATGCGGACAATACGAATTTCCATATCTACGCATATAATATGCAGTCGGATCTTGGAATGATTAACACGGTGCTCAATGTCATTACCGTGGCGGTGTCCGGTATCGCAGCGATCTCCCTGATCGTAGGCGGCGTCGGCGTTATGAACATCATGCTCGTGTCCATCACGGAGCGCACCAGAGAGATCGGTGTGCGTATGGCGCTTGGCGCGAAGCGGCGCACGATCCGGCAGCAGTTCGTCATTGAGGCGATCGTGCTCTGTCTGATCGGAGGTATCATCGGTATCTTGATCGGCGTCGGAATCGGCGCATTGCTCGGAACCGTGGCAGGCTTTGTCATCCAGAACATGTATGCGGAGTATTCGAACTTTATTATCATGGAGGTGCATCCTTCCGGAACGGCAATTATGCTCTCCTTGTTCTTCTCGATGCTGACGGGCGTATTCTTCGGATACTATCCGGCGAACAAGGCGGCGAAGATGGAGGTCATCGACGCGCTGCGCTACGAGTAGACAGATACATATTATTTATTTTGGGAAAAATGTTTCGTGAGGAACAAAGTGAAAAACCCGGGGCGGCTGCTCCGGGTTTTTATGCAATTAGGAAACTCTATACTTCTACGATCCGGCAGTCCCATGCGGGGAGCACGAGCGTTTCTTCCTGGGCGACGCTTGTGTCCGTCCGCAGCTCCACGCCCGCTCCGGCGGCATGGAGCACCGTCTGTTCCTTGCCGGAGTAATTGAAGTAGTAATACAATTCTTTCCCCAAATCGTTCGTTCCGCGCTTTACGATCACCGGAAAATGCGGGGTGTGCTCCAAAAGCGCTGCACAGCCGTTTTTCGTAAAAAAGGAGTAGAGCACCGTCTCGAGCAGTTCTTCTCCGAAAAATGCGGCGAGATAGAGTGCTGCGCCCTTTCCGTAGGAATTTTCGGTCACGGCAGCGTAGTTCCCCCATGCCGGATGGTCGTAGCGCGCTACGGGAACTGCGGTATCACAGGTGACAAGCTCCATCCAGTCGTGCGCCGGGCTGCCCGGAACGGGCACGGAATCGCTCGAACGGGAGACTGCATCGGCGTTTGCGGATGCGCGGCTGCCCAAGGCGGACATGGAATCGCCCGGACAGGAGACTGTGTCGGCGTTTGAGGATGCGCGGCTGTCCGTCAGGACGACGCGGACATCCTTCGGGTAGGTGAACCCGTCGTAATGGATGCCGAGGCATTTGCTTAGAATGTGCGGCTGCCTGTCGTGATAAATTTTGAGTTGTTCGTCGGAAAAGCCGCTGCGGAAGGTCGCAATCAGATGACCGCCGTCTGCCACGTAACCGTCCAGAGCATGAAGCAGTTCCTCCGATGCGGAGTAGAGCGCCGGAACGATGAGAAAATCGTATCCGGAGAAATCGCGCTCCTTGGAGGAAACCATATCGAATTCAATATTCATGCGACAGAGCGCGTCGGCAAGCCAGCGCATGACGGCATTGTAACTCTGATTTCCCGTCGTCTCAAGTGGAAACTCACAGAGTCCCGTCAGAGAATGATTGTCGAGCAGCAGGGCGACGCGGTTCTGTTTTTTTAGATTGATCAGGTGTGCGCCGATGCGCTTCCACTCCGCACCGATGCGGCACGCTTCCCGGTATGTCTCATTTTCAGCAAAATCGTGGGAGAGAACGCCCTTCCAATAGCTTTCGATGGCATTGTGAATCGAATGCCAGTGCCAGTACATGACGCTGTTCGCGCCGTTTGCAATGTGGCTGTATGCCTGTAAAAGAAGCTGGTTCGGGTAGGGCAGCCAGGCGGTAAGCCCCTGTGCCTGTGTCTCTAAGATGAGATAATTCTCGTTTTTCAGGCTTCTTGCGATGTTGCCGCAGACCGTGATTTCCGCGCCTGTCAGTTCGCCCTGCGAGGGATGGTAGATATCCGCTCCGGCGACAGTCATACATTTTGCGGCTTCATACTGGTCGACCTCCGGCTGATAGCCGTAGGAGTGGGAGGTCCAGTCAAAGTCAAAATTCTGGGTGATGAACTGATCGTCTCTCTTATATTCGCGCACGATGTCCGCCTGCCATGTGAGAAAATCTGTCACAAGGGAACGCTGAAATTTCCGAAACTCGGCGTCAAGGCTCTGGTTGATCGTACCGCGCACATCCGGGAAATCCGCCCAGTCATTCACGCGGTTGCTCCAGTAATCGAGCCCGAATTCATGATTGAACTCGCGGATATCGGGATATTTTTCCTTAAGATAAGAAACGAACATCCGCTGTACCCGTGGTCCCGCGGTGCCGTAGCTTTTTGTCTCGTTGTCGAGCTGAAAGCCGATGACGTGAGGAACGTCTTTGACGCGCTCCATCAGCGCCCGGATCACGCGCTCGCAGTGCATCCGGTAGCCCGGGTGCGTGATATCCATATTCTGACGGTGTCCGTACAGCCCCTGCCCGTTTGCGGTGACGGCGAGAATGTCAGGATATTTTTTGGCAAGCCACGTGGGAATCGCGTAGGTCGGCGTGCCGATGATAACGGAAATATGATGTCTTGCGGCAGCGGCAAGCATCCGGTCGATATGTGTAAAGTCAAAAGCACCGTCGGAGGGTTCCAAGGTGCTCCAGGTAGATTCCGCGATGCGGATGGTATTCATGCCCGCGCGCTCCATCATTTCCAGGTCCGTTTCCAGACGGTCATAAGGAAGGTATTCCAGATAGTATGCAGCGCCGAAAAGCAGGTGATCTGTTCTCATAATCGTATTCTCCATTCTGTAAAAAAAGAACAACCGTTTGCGCTACTTATTATAGCATCACAGGGAAGCCGTGTAAATATACATGGACGCTCTAAAATAGCGCAAATACAGTAAAATCCGACGTAAATTGTCAAATGAGCACAGGGGATTGATTTTTTTGAAAATTGTGCAATAATAAAATTAGTTGCGCAACCAGCGCAAATTATGAAGGGGAGTCCGCTTATCAAAGAAGCGGGCGGGAGGTATAGATGGAGAAGGAAGACGGACGGGATATTACGATCGCGGATGTGGCGGACGCGCTGGGCGTGTCCAAGACGACGGTATCGCGGGCAATATCCGGCAAGGGAAGAATCGGCAAGGAAACAAGGGAGAGGGTGCTGGCGTATATCGAGGAGCACGACTATAAGCCGAATGCGATCGCAAAGGGACTGGCACAGTCGAAGACCTACAATCTCTGTGTGGTCATGCCGCGCGATTATGAGGTGGTGGACTGGAATTTCTTTCAGAGATGTCTGTTTGGAATTCAGGAGACGGCGGAGACGGTCGGGTACGATATCCTGCTTACGATGTGCCGCATGAATGATATTTCTTCTTTGGAGCGTATCGTCGACAACCATAAGGTGGACGGCGTAGTATTGATGCGTACTTTTTTGGAGGATGCGCAGATTGAATTCCTGCAGCAGAAGGGCATCTCCTTTGTGGTGACGGGAAGCACGAACTATGAGAATGTAATTCAGATCGATCACAATCACAGGAGCGCCTGCCGGGAACTGACCTCTATTCTGCTGATGAAGAATTTAAAGCGAATCGCGCTGGTAGGCGAGGACGAGGGGTACGTGGTCACCCAGAGCCGCCTGATCGGTTTTCGGGAAGCTTACAGGCAGGCGGGAGAGAAACTGGATGAAGAACTTCTTTTTCTGAATCCGGAGAACCGCGTGCGTATTGATAAGACAGTGAACGAAATACTGGAGCGGGACGTGGACTGTATTCTGTGCATGGACGATGCGGTCGCCAGCCGCGTATTAAAAGCGCTTAGGCAGCGTCATGTGAAGGTGCCGCAGGACGTCCGTGTCGCGTCTTTCTACGACAGTACGATCCTGGAGAATCATGTGCCGTCCATCACGTCGCTTTCCTTTGACGCCAAGGAGCTTGGAAGAGTCGCGTGCAGGATGCTGCTTGATCTGGTGGAGGGATTGGAAGTCAGCGAAAAGACGCTGCTCCCTTATGAGGTCGTGCTGAAGGAATCGACGAAGTGATTTTGGCGGATAAAGCAACCCGTGTACAGACACAGGTCTATGGGACGATGGCGGATACCGGGGATATTTTATGTATAGAACGCGTAAGGCAGAAAACAGCATGATAATAGAATAAATGTTTGAATTTATTGGAAAAGTGACAGAATCCGCACGGATTTTAGAGGTTTATCGGTTGCACAAAAAAAGAAAATAAACATTTTAAAAGCCGATATCAGCAAGGTGCTTGTGCATTTTTGCTAAAATATGCAAAAATTTATTGGAAAATATACACATTGACACAAATACCCGACCGTAATATACTTTAACCATAGAACAACCGATTGCGCAACGGCGCGCACGGAGTTCTGTAAGGTTTATGAGGAAAGGGAGGAATTAAAAAAATGAAGAAAAAAGTTTTGAGCGCACTCTTATGTGTGAGCATGGTAGCTACCATGGTTGCAGGATGCGGCGGAAAAGATGACGGCGCGGCAGCGGACAACAATGCGGCACCGGCAGATGACGCGGCAGCAGCTCCGGCAACAGAAGCGCCGGCAGATGATGCAGCAGCGCCGGCAGATGACGCGGCGGCAGCGGACCCGGTTGCGAATCTGATCGCAGCGACAGAGGGAACCGTTTCACTTCAGTTATGGTGCTCCGAGACAGAGGCATATCAGACAACGATGGCTGAGTTGGTAGACGGCTTTAAGGCAGCTTATCCGGATGTTGATTTCGACATTACGATCGGTGCAGTATCTGAGTCGGATGCAAAGGACAGAGTTCTCGAGGATGTTGAGGCGGCAGCGGATGTATTCGTATTTGCTGACGATCAGTTGAACGACCTTGTAACTGCAGGCGCACTTCAGAGCGTTGACGCTACGTTCACATATGATCCGGCGGAGGTAAATGCAGCTTCCACTGTTGAGGCGGCTTCTTCGGGCGGCAAGTTATATGCATATCCGCTGACAGCTTCCAACGGCTACTTCTTATATTATAATTCAGAAGTTTTCACAGAGGAAGACGTACAGTCATGGGAGTCTCTTACCGCAGCGGCAGAGGCAGCAAATAAGAAGGTCGGTATGGATGTCGGAAACGGCTGGTACATTTACGGTTTCTTCGCAGGAGCAGGATGCAACCTTTCTATGAACGAGGATCAGTCTAACAACTGTGACTGGAACAATGAGACAGGTGTTGCTGTAGCAGAGTCGATTGAGAACATCGCTTCCAGCCCGGCATTTATTTCCGTAGCAGACGCAGACGCACAGGCTATGCTTCCGGACGGTGATCTGGCAGCATATGTTTCCGGTACATGGGATTCCGGTATCTTCTCTGATAATTACGGTGAAGGTTATGCAGCGGCAAAGCTCCCGACTTTTGATGTAAACGGCACAGCTACACAGATGGGTTCCTATGCAGGATACAAGTTTATCGGTGTCAGCGCTTATTCCCAGAATCCGGGATGGGCAATGCTTCTTGCTGAGTACTTATCAAGCGAGGAAAGCCAGGCACTGATCGCTGAGACGACAGGCGAAGGTCCGGCGAATGTAAACGCAGCAGGCACCATTACTTCTCCGGCGCTTGCAGCGCTTGCAGCTCAGGCAGAGTTCGCAGACCAGCAGGTTGTTGGCGGAAATTTCTGGGATCCGGCAGCATCTCTCGGTGCAAGCCTTGTTGAAGGTTCTGATGATATTCAGGGTCTGCTTGATGCCGCGGTAGAAGGTATCACACAGCCGGTATCGGCACAGTAAGACAGTGGCATGAGGTTTATAAAACCCACACTCGCGGGTGTGGGTTTTATTTTATAACAGAAAGTCCGTTAGACTCTACAAAAGGAGTTCGCTATGAGAAAAATTTTGGATGGATTAAAAAAATATTTCGGCGACTTTGGAAGAAGCGTCGCGAAAGGTGATATCTGGACACGGTTATCACTGGTTATTATGGGAGCCGGCTACATAGGAAGAAAGCAGATCGTTAAGGGTATTCTTATTACACTGTTGGAAGTAGCGGTTATTCTGGCAGAGTTCCTTATTACCGGACCATACATGGCAAAACTGAATACGCTTGGAACTGTACAGAGAGAAGAGGTCTTAGACCTTGTGACATTGACAAAGACCGTAAACGATTACGATAATTCGCTTTTGATATTGCTTTACGGTGTGATCGGCGTACTGATTATTGTGGCGTTCGTTCTTTTATGGATGAGCAATATGAAAGCGGTATACCGTCTTCAGGAAATGAAAGAAAATGGAGAGCACATCAATAGTTTCGTAGAGGATGTGAAGTCTCTCTTTGATGGTAAATTTTATATAACACTTTTGACGCTGCCGAGTGTGGGCGTCCTTATGATGAACATTATCCCGATCATTTTCATGATCTGTATTGCGTTTACGAATTACGACCAGAATCATCAGCCGCCGACTTACCTTTTCACATGGGTCGGATTTGAAAACTTCAAATCGCTGTTTACTTCGGGAACGACCGTTACCTTCAGTTATGCGTTTGTAAGGATTCTCGTATGGACCTTGATCTGGGCGGTCACGGCAACCTTTACCACCTTTATCGGCGGTATTCTGCTGGCACAGTTTATCAACCACCCGAACACGAAGTGCAAGAAGCTATGGAGAACACTGTTTATTGTAACGATTGCGATTCCGCAGTTCGTAACGCTGCTTCTGATCAGCAAGATGTTCGGAAATTATGGTATTGTAAACACGATTTGTTCCAATCTCGGCATTACGGATTTTTTGCACAATATCGGACTTGTGAGCGGCAGCCTTGACTACATCCCGTTCCTTTCCAAACCGGGTTGGGCGCATGTAATGATTATTTTGATTAATATATGGGTCGGCGTTCCCTATCAGATGCTTGTGGCGACCGGTATCCTTATGAATATTCCGACAGATCAGCTTGAGAGCGCAAGGATTGACGGTGCGAACAAGTTCCAGATTTTCTGGAAGATCACAATGCCGTATATCCTGTTCATTATGGGACCGAGCCTGATCCAGTCCGTTGTTTCCAACATCAATAACTTTAACGTTATTTACCTGCTTACGACGGGCTTTACAACGACCAACATGGCATTTGCAAACTCCAATGCGAAGGAGACGGATCTCCTTATCACATGGCTGTTCACATTGACCAATGATTATTCGAATTTCAAGATGGCGTCGGTAATCGGTATTATCACATTTGTGATCTGTGCTGCAATTACCCTGCTCAGTTACACCAGAATGATTAGCGGAGATAAAGAGGAGGAATACCAATAATGAAGAAAACAGTGAATATTATTGTAAGACATATCGTGTTGGCATTACTGGCGTTTATCTGGCTTATACCGATCATCTGGCTGGTCGTTACATCCTTAAGCGCCTACAAGGGAGTGAATTATGCACATTTCTTCCCGACAGAGTGGTCGCTTGACAATTATCAGCAATTATTCTTAAGACCGGATACCGCGGCGAATTTCCCGGCATGGTTTAAGAACTCATTAATTATCGGTATATTTACCTGTATTATTTCCAGTATTTTCGTGCTTATGGTTTCCTACGCATTCAGTTGTATGAGATTCAAGGCAAGGAAACCGCTGATGAGTTTTTCTATCATCCTCGGAATGTTCCCGGGCGTGCTTTCCATGATTGCCGTTTACTTTGTATTGAAGATGCTTGGACTGACCGACAGTCTTGCGGGGCTTGTGTTCGTATATTCCGCTGCTTCGGGGCTTGGTTTCCTGATCTGTAAGGGATTTTTCGATACGATTCCGGTTTCTTTAAGAGAGGCGGCAAAGCTTGAGGGCGCGTCGGAAGCCACTATTTTTACGAGGATCGTAATTCCGCTTTCCAAGCCGATGATCGTATATACGGTAATCAATGCATTTTTAAATCCGTGGATGGATTTCGTAATGGCAAGACTTATGATCAAGTCCAAGAATTCGGCGGACTGGACCGTTGCGATCGGACTTTACAATCTACTGCAGCGCTCGCTGATCGGTGATTATTTCTCCGTATTCTGCGCGGGTGGTGTAATTGTGGCAATCCCGATTTCCATTCTGTTCATTATCATGCAGAAGTTCTATGTTGAGGGAATTACGGGTGGAGCTGTAAAGGGCTAAATTGCGAGGGAAGTACTAAGACATCGCATCATTGGATGCGATGCCTAAGGACTTCCAACTCGCGTTAGAAGAACGCAGACCCGGCGTTCTTCCGAATAATGCGGGAGATGCCTAAGAGGTTTCAATTCGCGTTAGAAGATAAGAATGAAAGAATTAGGAGGATGAAATGGATCAATTTGTTTTGAATCTGATTCACAGACCGGAGATGGTGCCGGAGTATTCGGCGACTGTCACGGGACAGGGAAAGGAAGAGGATATCGGAGATAAGGCGCTCCTTACAGAGTCGCTTGACATTTTTAAGACACAGCAGAGACTGGCACATGAGAACGGGCTTAAGGTGACGATCCAAATGACCTACGCTTCTCTTTTCAACGATGAAGCGGTGGAGATTGCGAAGCATGACCATGAGGTGTATGGAGACGAGATCGCTTTGTCGCTGCTCGGACTTCCGTGCGAGGAGTTCCGCGAGAAGTATAAGACAAAGGATTTCTGTATCTGGATGTTCTCTATGGAGGACAAGAAAGCCATTGTCAACGATGTGTTCGAGAAGTTCCACGACAGATTCGGTTTCTACCCGGAGTCCACAGGCTCCTATTATATGGACGCCGATCTGACGAATTACATCAAAGAGACTTACCCGACGGTAAAGTGCGCGGTAGCGACCTGTTGGGAGGAGGGACCGAAGGCGTACCATACCTGCAACAATTCGTGGTATACGTTATTCGACGGAGGCCCATGGGCGCCGTGGATTCCTTCGAAGCAGAACACACACGCGCCGGCGGCAAATGAGGCGGAGGACAGCGGTATCGTTGCAATCCCGCATCTTTCAAGGGATCTGATCGCGTGCTATGACGGAAACGGTTCGAACTTCGGAACGCACCCGCAGAACGTACTGCGCGGAATGATCTACGATACGAAGACCTGGGAGTACCCGTATCTTTACAATCTGATCGACCAGTACCGTGCGCTCGGGAAGTACAACAACGGCTATGCATACAATATGATGTTTGTAGGACCGGGTTGGATGAATAAGATGGGACGCTGGGAGCAGCCGTATGAGCTTCTCTACAAGTCCTACAGCGACGGCTGCGCTTACTACGGCAAGCTGAAAAAAGAAGGACAGCTTGTAGATATGACGATGTCTGAGTTCGCGGATTATTACCGCGAGAAAAAGGGCGTGAACGGCGGCAATTACAATGAGCCGGAGTGCGCGCTCTGGAGAGATATTTTATACGGTTCTGACAAGCAGTTGTTCTGGTACTGTGACCCATATATGCGCGCATGCGTGAACATGGATCAGGGCGGCGCGATCGTTGATCTCCGTCCGTATGCGGCGAAGCTGGAGTGGCCGGTCGGCATCGGCACGAAGCATGTGCAGGATGCTTCCTATCCGTTCCTTATCCAGGAGAAGTACCGCGCAGGTTATTTCACACATTATGCAGGCGAGGGTACGGTAAGAAGTGCAAAGCTTTCCTATAAGGGAGAGGAAGTTGATCTGTGTCTCTGCCCGACGAAGGCGCATTTCTCGCAGGAAGGCAAGACGAGAATACTGACGCTCGATCCGGTGACGATCGAGTTCAGAGATCTGACCGTTACGCTGCAGACGAAGGAGTATTTCGAGGAGGGCTCTTCCAATATCAAGATTGAGCGCACCATTCTTGAAATGAGCGATCCGAATGCGGAAGTCGTATTGAATGAATACATGGTAGCCTGCTACGGTACGACCGAGTATTCTGAGGATATGTCCCATATCACATTGAAGATTGACGGTCCCGAGAAGAAGACGATTCCGTATGAGTACAAGTGCCGCGAGGAGAGTGAAGAGGGCGCGACAGAGGTGAGCGCAGTCATTCCTGAAATCGAGACAAGAGTATCCATGACAGCATCCGATGCGAAGGCAGAGGGATATGTGAAGGAAGGATATGCATTCTCGCCGATGTTTACTTTGGGATACAGAAAAACAATCTCAGATAAGGAGGTATTCGCGACATGGCTCAACTTGGCAAAGGCAAATTAAATTACAGATGCCCGTCCTGTTTTTTAAGAGATCTCGATATTGACATGTTTTACAATAAAGAGACGGGGATATACAGTTGTATCCGTTGCCAGTACCGCGGAACCGAGGAGGACATCTTAGAGAAAAATGAGATGATCCGTTTCCGCTATAAGGCAATGCATGAGAGAATCACGAAGTTTGATTTTGACTAAACGCTGATATAATTGCGAAACGGGGTAATGTTATGGGGAAAAAGAAGAAAGATACCATCGAACTCCGCTTTTATGAAATACCGCAAAACGAATATGTGTTGGCGCTTCTGGGAGATAACTGGATAAGAGATTACGGTCATGATGAATTTTGTCTTCATTTCCATAATCTGATGGAGATTGGAGTGTGCAGGAGTGGTACGGGCGAATTGGTTCTGGATGAAGAACGCGTGCCCTACCAGCCTGCCATGATGAGCATTATACCAAACAATTATCCGCATGTGACGATCAGTAATGTAAAGGACGGTCCCAGCTTTTGGGAATATCTGTTTTTTGATCCTGTGCAGATTCTTGCCGAGATGTACCCGAAAGATGAACTTTTGCAGAGGGAGTATCTGGAGAGGATCGGAAGAAGAGCGCTCTTTGTGCATGAGTGGGAGTACCGCAATTTGTCGCTTCTGGTGAAATTGATTATGGAGGAAATGCGTTTGCTTTCTGCCCATCACACTGAAAGTGTACGCGGACTGCTGGTAGCGCTTGTCATTGAGTTGATTCGTCTGAATGAGCAGGATGGAGTGATAGCCGATAAACAGGGGAACGAAGTTCGAAAGAACGGAGGTATCACGCAGATTGCGGCAGCGCTTGACTTTGTGCGTGCGGAATATGTGCATCTGATCCGTGTGGAGGAATTGGCGGAGGTCTGCCATATGAGTGAGACACATTTTCGCCGGATTTTTGAGGCGAGTATGAATATGTCTCCGGTGGATTACATCAATCTTGTGCGAATCCAGAGAGCGTGCGATCTCCTGAAAAAGACAAACGATCCGATGGATATCGTTGCGCAGAAGGTCGGCTTTGCGACGACCTCGACCTTTAATCGTAATTTTAAGAAATTTCTTAATACATCGCCCTATCAGTGGAAGATAAAACCAGAAAACTACGAGACAAAGCTTCTGAATTACAACATATCTGCACGAAAGGGATGGTAGTTTCGGCTGCGGATGCGGTTACTGCAAATACGATTGAAAATGCGTGTTTTGTGCAGAAATATAAGCACAAAACGCGCATTTTTTTGTTAAAATGTAACTTAGATACAGGTTGCGAAGCAACCTGCGCAGCGAGCAAAGCGAGTTGTGGGCCGCGAAGCGGCATCTAAGTTAACGAAAAAAGCGCAGCTTTTTGAGTCTTGTGGGCCGCACAGCGGCATCTGAGTGAAATATATGGGGGTAGGGTCATGAAGAAATTTGATGTAAAGAGATTAGCGGATCCGGAGTTTTTTATGGAGAATCGCATGGCGGCGCATTCCGACCATGTGTGCTACAGAAGCTGGGAGGAGGCGGCGGACACCTACGGGGAGGCGCGGGACATTTGTGCGGCGAAGGACGGCGTTTCGGGCGCGTCGCTCGCGTTCGATCCGCTGGGGAAGAAGAGCAGTTTTCGGTTGTTTTTAGACGGAACGTGGAAATTCCATTATGCCGGAAATTATGCGCAGACAATTCCCGGTTTTGAGAAGGATGATTATGATTGCAGAGCGTGGGCGGACATTCGCGTCCCGGCGCATATTCAGATGGAGGGCTACGATCGGCCGCAGTATGCCAACACCCAATACCCGTGGGACGGCAGGGAGGAAATCTGGACGGAGGAAATGCCAAAGGAGTTCAATCCGGTAGCAAGCTATGTGAAATATTTCACATTGCCGGAGAATTTTTTGGGGGAGCGCGTGTTCGTCTCGTTTCAGGGAGCGGAGAGCGGGCTTGCGGTCTGGCTGAACGGCGTGTATGTGGGCTACAGCGAGGATTCGTTTACACCGTCGGATTTTGAACTGACGCCGTATTTGCGGGCCGGGGAAAATAAATTGGCGGTTCAGGTATTTAAGTGGACGATCGGAAGCTGGTGCGAGGATCAGGATTTCTACCGCTTTTCCGGTCTGTTCCGAAGCGTATATCTGTATACTGTGCCTAAGACGCATATCTGGGATATGAAGATCCGTCCGCTTGTGGAGGAGGACTTGCAGGCAGCAAGCATTGACCTTACCTGTGAGGTGTGGGGAGAGGGAAGCGTGAAGATTCGGCTTCTGGAGCTTGGGCGTTTGGATTTTGAGGACAGCCGTATGAGACAGCCTGCGGGCAGAGTCGTGCTGGAAAAGGAAGAGCGGCTGAAGGAAGCGTTTCATGTTGCTTATCCTATCGGAAAGCCAAAGCTTTGGAGCGCGGAGATACCGTATCTGTATGAGCTCCGCATGGAAGTTTCGGACGCGGCAGGCAAACTTACCGAGGTGATATCGCAGAAGATCGGTTTTCGCCGTTTTGAGATGAAGGACGGGCTGATGTGCTTAAACGGAAAGCGCATTGTGTTTAAGGGCGTGAACCGCCACGAGTTCAGTTCGCTGACCGGGCGTGCGGTGAGTCTGGACGAGACGCTTTGGGATATCGTGACAATGAAGCAGAACAACATCAACGCCATCCGCACGAGCCATTATCCGAACAGCGCCGGTATTTATGAGCTTTGTGACCGTTATGGACTTTACATGATAGCGGAAAATAATCTGGAATCCCACGGTACATGGGACGCGGCGATTTTCCGGAAATGTGCCGAGCCGGAGTCGGTCGTTCCGGGAGACAATCCGAAATGGGAGGCTCGTATGCTAGACCGCGTGAATTCCTGCTATCAGAGAGACAAGAATCACCCGGCGATTTTGATCTGGTCGTGCGGCAATGAGGCGTATGGCGGCAGCGTCATTTATCATATGTCCGAGAAGTTCCGCGCGCTCGACCCAGACCGGCTTGTGCATTATGAGGGTGTTTATAACGACAGGCGTTACAACGGTACAAGCGATATGGAGAGCCAGATGTACCCGTCGGTGGAGCGCATTCGAAAGAATCTTGACGAGCAGAAGGAGAAGCCTTTTATCTGCTGTGAATATACGCATGCGATGGGAAATTCCTGCGGGGCGATGCACAAGTACACCGATCTTACGGACAGCGAGCCGCGTTACCAGGGCGGATTTATCTGGGATTACATTGATCAGTCCATCAGCGCGAAGGACCGTTATGGCAGAGAATTTCAGGCGTACGGCGGAGATTTTATGGAGCGTCCGACGGACTATAATTTCAGCGGGAACGGAATCTGCTATGCGAAAGACCGCGCTCCTTCCCCGAAGATGCAGGCGGTAAAGTTCAATTATCAGAACATTAGCGTTTCGTTTGGTGAAGATGATTTCACTGTGCAGAATAAGAATCTTTTTGCAGATACAGAGCAATATGACTGCGTGCTGGTTATGCAGAGAAACGGCATTGTTGTCGGGAGGAAGAAGCTGACGCTTGCCGTGCCGCCGCTTTCGGAGAGAACATTTTCGCTTTGTGAGTACGGTTTTGGAGAGGATGCAGTCTCCGGTGCAAACGGCGCAGAGTATGCGCTTACGGTGTCGTTTGTTTTAAAGGAAGATATGCTATGGGCGAAAGCCGGACATGAGGTCGCATTCGGGCAGAAGGTATATCCGGTCGCGCGGCTGGGAAGCGCCGCTGCAGGAAATACAGGCGCACAGCAGAAACAGGATATGACGAAAAGCGCAGACGTGCAGCAGAAAACAGAAGACGCAGCTCTTCATGTGATTCACGGAAAATACAATCTCGGTGTGAAGGGGGCGGATTTTGAGGTACTGTTTTCTTACAACAGCAGCGGTCTTGTGTCATACCGCTATCAGGGCAGGGAGATGATCGAGAAAATTCCGATGCCGAATTTCTGGCGGGCTCCGGTGGACAATGACTGCGGAAGCCGTATGCAGGGAAAAATGGCGCAGTGGAAGATTGCGAGCATGTACGCAGGCATGAGCAGTGCGGGGATGTTTGATTATGAGGCTCCGGTTGTGGAGGAAGGGGAGAATGCTGTATCAATTATGTATGTCTATCTCCTGCCGACGACCCCGCAGAGCAAGTGTACTGTCAAATACACGGTATTTGGCGACGGAACCGTGGAGACGAAGCTCTCCTATGCTCCGGTGAAAGAGCTTGGCGATATGCCGGAATTTGGAATGCTCTTTAAGCTGAATGCGGATTATAATAGACTCGAGTGGTACGGACTGGGCCCCGGAGAGACTTATGCGGATCGGATGCGCGGTGCGAAGCTCGGCATCTATCAGAACCGTGTTGCGGACAATATGGCAGAGTACCTTGTGCCGCAGGAATGTGGAAATAAGGTCGGCGTGCGGTATGCGAAGATCATGGACGAGCGGGGAAGAGGTATGCTTTTTACGGGAGAGAATTTATCGTTTTCGGCGCTGCCCTACACACCGCACGAACTGGAAAATGCAATGCATGCTTATGAATTGCCGCGGGTTCATTATACTGTTGTCCGCGTAGCGCTCATGCAGATGGGCGTGGGTGGCGACGACAGCTGGGGTGCGCCCGTGCATCCCGAGTATCATATTGATGTCACAAAGCCGCTGGAACTGACATTTAGGTTCCGCGGGATATAGCAGACAAAGAAGGAGGAAACTATGGAATTTGTAAAAGGTATGGATTTATCTACATTACTGGAATTAGAGCGCTGCGGCGCAAAATATTACGACGAGGGAAAAGAGACGGATATTCTTGCGGTCATGAAGAAGTATGACGTCGATACGATCCGTATCCGTTTATGGAACGATCCGTGGTCCGAGAGCGGCGAATCCTACGGTGCGGGAGAAAATGACTTAAAGACCTCGCTTGAAATTGCAAAGTGTGTGACAGCCGCAGGCTTTGGCGTGCTCCTCAATTTTCATTACAGCGATTTCTGGGCGGATCCGGGAAAGCAGTTCAAGCCGAAGGCATGGGCGTCCTACGGCGTGGAGGAGCTTGAGAAGGCAGTCTATGATTTTACGTTTAGCGTGATGAACAAATTTCTGGAGAACGGCGTCAATATCACGATGGTGCAGGTAGGAAACGAACTGTCGAACGGGCTGCTCTGGCCGGAGGGCAAGGTGCCCAACTACGATAATATCGCGCGTTTTGTAAATGCCGGAATCCGCGCGGTGCGCAAGGCGGACGAGCGGCGTATTCTGGGCGTGATAAACGGTGTCAATGAGAAATGCCGGGAACTGGAGAAGATACCGGTCATGATTCATCTGGACAACGGAGGAAACAATGCGCTCTACCGTGAGTGGTTCGACAATTTCACCAGGCGGGGCGAGGATTTCGAGATCATCGGGCTTTCCTACTATCCGTTCTGGCACGGTTCGCTTCAGATGCTGACGGATAATATGAACGATATTGCGGAGCGTTATGGCAAGGATCTGATCGTAGCCGAGGTTTCCATGGGGTATACGATGGAAGATTACAAAGAGTACGAGAAGCTTTCGGATGAGGAGCGCAAGGGCTATGCGACGAGGCCGGAGCTTGTTGAGAAAATCGAGTACCCGATGACGGAGCAGGGACAGTATGATTTTATGGAGGATTTCTTAAACCGCATCAGTCACATCAAGGGGGGAAAGGGAAGAGGGTTCTTCTACTGGGAGCCTGCGTGGATACCGGTGGAGGGTTCCGGCTGGGCGACTCCGGCGTCGTTAAAGTACATCGAAGATCCGGGGCCGTGCGGCAACGAGTGGGCGAATCAGGCACTGTTCGATTATGACGGAAACGCATTGCCGACGCTGCAGTTGATTCGGGATTTTAAGGCGGAGTAAGGAAAAAGGAGCAGGCGTATCACAGAGATAGAGTGTGAGGCAGCCGGACTGCTTGAGGAGTAAATGAAAGTCTGTGTAGACCTCCAAACTGAGGTAAGATAAATGAGGCGCCCCCAAAAAGTCTAACTTTTGGGGGTGCCTTAAAAATTACTCAGTTTGGAGGTTATTTTTATGGCAAAAAGAGAAGAGTACACAAAGCACTACAATGCGGGAAATGATATATGATTATCTAAAAATAGTGACATCAGCATTAAAGATGGCACAGGTTCGGAACAAAGAAAAAGGCAGCAGCATTATTGTCACAGGTGGATAAAAGTGCGGCATTGCCCGGAAATAGTTTAGTGGATGGGTGCGGGAATGTCAAGAAGGGGAAAGAAACAGAAAAAATAAACCGTATTCCCTATTGTAGTTCTATTTATAAAATCTTATAATAGAAACTATATTTACAGTTGTAATTAATGCTGGAGCAATATCAGAGAGAAAAAAGAGCGTACAAACAACCGAATATTGGAAAAACAGAGAGGACGTCAGGAAAACAGATAGATGAAAGAAAACAGCCAGATCGGAGAAAATATAAATGCCAAACATAAACAAAGCTCAACTCACTCACGACTGCGCTTTTGATGCTGCAGACTTACAGGAATTACTGACCGAAGGAACAAAACTCCTTACCGCCGCCATTGATTTAAGCCGCGACATGGAGACCTCCATGGCGAATATCGCATCCATCTACGCCGAAATCGACGGCAGGGACAAAGACGGCGGGCTAGGCGACGCCCTGAGCCGCTTACAGGGAACGCTTGTCAAAGAACAGTACAGTGAAACGATCAATCACTTACAGACTATCATCGGAAAGCTCCAGAGCGACATCCCAGAGTACGACAGCCGCCTTGCAGGACAGATGGACAGTCTCGGCGAAATACTCGGCACGGTCGAAAAGCGGATCGCAGATCTGCACGGGCTTCTTACAAGCGGAGATATCAGCTTAAGCTACGCTGACTTTACCGCCCGCTTAAACGACATCAAGACCTCGTGGGAAGACACTACCGAGGAACTCGCGGCTCGCCTTGCAGAGATCGAAGCCGAAATGCTCGGCGTTGCAGCTGCGGCAGTGGCATATAGCAAAGACCCGGTCAATCTTAGCACCGGAAATTTCATCTACGACCATGAAGACCTTGCCGTCCGCGGGGAGATACCGCTTTCTTTCCATCGGTACTACAACTCAAAGGATCACACAAGAGGAAGTCTCGGACGATGTTTCTTGCACAACTATGAGATCAGACTGACTGCCAAAGAAGACGGAACTGTCACAGTGCGGATGCAGGACGGGCAGAAAAAGACTTTTCATCGGCAGAAGGACGGGACATATCTGTGCAGGAATGCGGCGTTGGAGACGCTGGTAGAGGTGGAAGCAGAGACGGCAAGCATGACTGATACGGCATCGAGTGCGGTATCTGGTGTTCCGGTTGAAAAAAGAACGACATATGAAAACGAAAACGGATTCGAAGAGAGGACAAAGAGTGAAGTATCTGGCATTCCGGTTGAAGAAAGGACAAAGAGCAGAGAAAAAGAAACGTCGGGCGTAGATAATGAACCGACAGTTTCAACAGGATCACACCACCATTATCTTTTGAAATCTGTAAACGGCGACACTTTCCGCTTCGACCACACTGGAAATCTCCTTCGCAGACAGGACGCAAACGGCAGAGGCATCATCCTCACCTATGACGAGGGAGGACGGCTTGTAAAAGCCTTGACCGACAACGGTGCATATCTCACCTATACCTACGATGCGAAGGGCTACCTTACCACGGTCACCGACCACACCGGAAGAACCGTAAGTCTGACTTACGACAAGCACAAAATCCACACCGTCACCATACCCTCCGGCGCAGTCTACACCTACGAATACGGCAAAAACGGCAGGATCACGGAGATAACGAATCCGCGCGGCATCACGACGGTAGAAAACACCTACGACGACAGTTACCGCATCGTCCACCAGAGTTTCCCGGATGGTGGGGAAATGCACTATGTATACGACGATGAAGCCCGCACCGTTACCCTGACTGAGCGGAACGGCAGCCGCATCATCCATGTGCACGACACCCAGTACCGCAACACAAAGACCATCTACGAAGACGGCACGAGCGAAGAATATACCTACAACGACAAGAACCTCTGCACAGCAAAAACAGACCGCAACGGAAACACAAGAAAAATGGCATACGACAACCGCGGCAATCTCACTCAGACTGTGGATGAAGCGGGGAGGAAGATCAACTTCACCTACGACGCTGACAACCACCTCACGAACATCAGCATCAACGGAAAAGAACGTTTAAAGAACCGTTACGATAAAAACGGAAACCTTCTTGCGACCGAGAACGCAGAGGGAAGCCACATGACTATCATTTACGGTACAGATGGAAGACCACAGTCAATCAAGGCGGCAGATGGCGGGACGACTATGTTAAGCTACGATGAGCGCGGTAACATCAGTACAATTCGTGACGCCGCGGGCGCACAGACCGTCTACGCTTACGACGATCTCAACCGCGTCACCAGAACCACAGATGCCAACGGCAATGCTACAAGCTACATCTACGATGAAGCAGACCGTATCACTGCCGTTACCAACGCCGCAGGCAGCACACGAACCTACGCCTACAATGAAAGCGGCAAGCTCACGGCACTCACTGACTACGATGGTTACGAAATTACCGCGGCTTATAACAATTTAAACCGTATTGAGACGCTCACCGACAAAGAAGGAAACGAGACGCGCTACACCTATGACCGCATGTGGAACGTGGAATCCGAGATTATGCCGGACGGCGCAGTGTGTCATTATACCTACAACAAAGACAATCGCTTGAGCAGTGTGGAACTGCCACAGGGCGGCTCAGTTACATATACCTACGATCCGAACGGAAACCGGACAGGAATCACAGACGCGGAGGGAAGTCACACGGCGTTTCTTTATAATGCCGCAAACCGTCTCACAGAGGTCACAGAACCGGACGGCGCAAAGACCCGCTATACCTACGATGAGGAAGGGAACCTCTCGGACATCACAGACGCCCTCGGGCATACGTGGCACTACACCTATGACCTTATGGGAAGGCGCACGAGTGAAACAGACCCGTTAGGGAACACTACCAGCGTCTGCTACAATGCCATGGGAAAAATAGAGCGCGTCTGTTACCCGAATGGAAGCAGTATGACCTACACCTATGGGGCAGGAGGAAAACTTACCGCCATTAACCGCCCGGACGGGACAGGAGAGCGCTACACCTACGACCCGAACGGAAACCTTATCAAAAAGGAAAACAGCCTTGGAGAAGCCCTTTCCATGGAATACGACTGCTTGAATCGTGTCACCGCAGTCACAAACCCGATGGGAGGCGTGCGCCGTTATGCGTATGATGCAGTCGGACATGTCACAGCGCTTACTGACGAAAACGGCAATACAACAACTTACACCTACAGCCCGAACGGAAATCTTACGAAGGTAATTGACGCGCTTGGAAATGAGACATGCTATACTTATGACTGTAGTGGACATCTCATGAAGGTAGAACGGAAGGGAGTTCCTGACAGTGACGTAGGAGGACAACCTAAAGCGGAACTTATCCAGACCACGACCTATACATGGAATCCATCCGGCAGTCTTGCGACCATGACAGACCCGCTCGGCAACACGGAATACTATACCTATGACAACAACGGGCGCATGACGGAAAAGACCGACCGCGACGGTTACACGACCGCATTCACCTACGACCATGCAGGAAAAGTGACCGACATCCTGTATGCAGATGGAAGGAGCGTGAAACTTTCCTACAATGCATTGCACCAGTTGGAACAGGTGAAGGATTGGCTCGGAAGCATCGACATCACACTCGATGCGCTTGGCAGACCGCTTTCGGTCACAGACCCATACGGGCAGACGGTGGGGTATGAATGGAATCATAACGGTGCGCGTACGGAGATGATTTATCCCGATGGTATGAGTGTGCATTATGAGTATGATTTGTCAGGGCGTTTAAGTACATTGACAGAAGGGTTAAACAGAACAAGTTATGTTTATCATGAGAACGGAGAGCTTGCAGAAAAAGTCCTGCCAAACGGAATTCATACGGCGTATCAGTATAATGCGTCCGGGCGGCTGGAAAGTATGGTACATACAGGCGGGGAAATAACGGAAGGATTCCGGTTTTCTTATGATGCGAACGGAAACAAAATCCGCGTGGTGCGGGAAATTAATGGAGAAATTGATGTAGACGGAAGCTATGGCTATGAGTATGACGCCATGAACCGGCTGGTTGGAGTGACGAGAGGAGAACAGACGTTACGGGCTTATGCTTATGATGCGTTTGGAAACCGGATTGCAAAATGTGATTTTACCGGAGAACGGGAACTTCAGACCACATATCGCTATAATGCAAACAATCAGCTAATATATAAGAGCGGCAGTCAACCTTCGGAAATGGCGTCTGTCTATCGCTATGACGGGAGAGGAAATATGCTTTCTGTCATGCAGGGAGAGATGGTGCAAAAGCAATTTGAATTCGATGCAGCAAACCAGTTGGGCATAGCAGTTGATGTGTCAGACGGCAGGAAACGGGCGGCGAAATACCGTTATAATGGGTTAGGACAACGGATAGGGCAGGAGATATATGTAGGGGAGACGAAAGAAAATCCGGGATTGTCATCCAACATAAGTTTCGGCGGCTTACAGCCGGAAAATCAATTTCAATATCTGCCTGATATTACAAGGGGCTGTAATAATCTTTTAGAGCAGACTGATACGATAAACGGAAGAAAGCAGAGCTTCGTATGGGATACGAATGTGATTGGCATGAGAGAAGCAGGGGAGGAATACTTTTATCTGCAGGATGCAGGAGGTTCTGTCATGTACCTGACCGATCGGGACAGACACAGCCGGGAACACTATGAATTTGATGAATTCGGTCTGCCGCAGGAAGATAATCCAGGCGTACCCATGCAGCCGTTTGCGTTTGCAGGATATCAGTTCGACGCGGTGTGCGGAGTGTATTATGCACAGGCGCGAAGGTATGATGCGGATGCCGGAAGGTTCATCAGCGAGGATAAGCTTGGAGGAATGGCGGAGGCACCGTATACACAGAACCGCTACATCTACTGTTGGAATCGCCCCATGGATCTTGTGGATTTGAACGGACTGTTTCCGGAATGGCTGGAGCGGATACTAAGAGGGATTAAGGCACATCAGGTTCTGGAACAGGAGTTTGAGGCGGATTATGGAAGTAAGGGAGGACAAACGGAATTCAATATTGAAAGTGGTATACCGTGGAGCGTGACCGGAACAGGGCGGGCGGATATCGTTTATTTTAATGGGAGTACAAAAACTGTGGAAGTATACGATATCAAGCCGGAATCCTATATGCCGGGAGCGGCTTATAATTTGCTTGGGCTGGCTCAGGTAGATGGGTACATTGATGCATTGAGAACAAATGGACAGGTTATTAACGGATGGAAAGTTAATAGAGGCAGTAGTTTAAATAAGTATTTTGATATGAAGACAATAACGGTACAGGACGGCTTGTTCAAGGGTGAGGAGATTACCTACCGGGTGTATGAAAACGGAATGGTGATCTATCATTATCAAGAAAAAGACCCGCAGGAAAGTCCGCAGACGGATTCTGTGCCGGCTGAGTTGAAGGAGGAGAGCCCGAATACGGTGGAAAAAGCAATTCTGCTGACAGCAGCGGTAATTTCTATGATCGGGGGAATTGTTCTGTATGCAGACGATATTCCGACAGTAGGGGCCGGAATACCGGACGATGGTGCGGCGACGGCATTGGTAAAAATAGCGATTGAGTTAGTGAAAATGGCGCTGGATGGTTTCGTGCCGGCGTTTGCTGAGAATGGAAATCAGGACAATTGTTCTTATAGCTAAGATGAGAGGAGAAAGCGCATGAAGCTAAACAGAGGAAAACTGGTAAGAAAATATATCGGGGAGGGAATCGCACCGTTCAAGTTTGAGTATAGTGGCTATCTAGGGGATAGTTGGAAATTTCAGAAGAAATTTGGACAGGTTACGCAGACGATTTCAATTTATCCATATCGTTTTGATAATCACATGATAACGTTTGAACTTTATACGGATGCAAGAGAAACAGGAATGGTACAGGCGGCAAGAATCGAAGGAATCGAGGCAGATAATTACGAATATGGTTATTGGAAATATGAAGACAGCGAGGAAAGTTTTATTCAGGTCTTAGAGCAGATGAAGGAAGTGCTGATAAAGAAGGGAATGAAGATATTAAAGGATTTAAGCGTATCGCCGGAGATTATCGCTGATAACGAGATGGTGCGGAATATTTATTACAGACATGAGGAACTCAGCGAGAAGTTCATACGTGAAAATGGGATAGAGGTAACCGGATATGATCCCGAGAATCTTGACCGCTGGTTTGAGGTGATAGAGAAGAGGGTAAAGGTCTTACAACAGGGACCGTATGAAGATGCGAAGGAAGAATTGTCGGAGATGGCGGCGTTCCTTGGGGTGCAGATAATAAAGTATATAGGTGGAGAATGGTATCATTTTGTAAATGGTAATTTTGAAAGTTGTGTGGTACGCAGGTTGAAATCTGACATAACAAGTTCAAATTGTATAAATTTATTGCTGGGAGGCTATGCGGAGAATGGAATGGAGTGGACAAAGGGAGCATTTCTGGAAATATATGAAGGGCGGAAATGTTGATACGTTTGTCACATTTGTCGTGTAAAAGCCAGGACGACTGTTTCTATAGCTAAGATGAGAGGAGAAAGAGCATGAAGTTAAACAGAGGAAAACTGGTAAGAAAATATATCGGGGAGGGAATCGCGCCGTTCAAGTTTGAGTACGGCGGTTACCGGGATGGCTGGGTATTTCAGAAAAAGTTTGGACAGGTGACGCAGACGATACTGATATCTATATATCGTTTTGATAATCACATGATAACGTTTTACCTATACACGGATGCGCGGGAGACGGGGCAGGTGCAGGCGGCAGATATTCAAGGAATCGAGGCAGATAATTACCAATATGGTTATTGGAAATATGAAGACAGTGAGGAGAGTTTTATTTCTGTCTTAGAACAGATGAAGGAAGTGCTGATAAAGAAGGGAATGAAGATATTAAAGGATTTAAGCGTATCGCCGGAGATTATTGCTGATAATGAGATGGTGCGGAATATTTATTACAGACATGAGGAACTCAGCGAGAAGTTCATACGTGAAAATGGGATAGAGGTAAC